>ONZW01000432.1_pt1 | contig 32225 bp, 30 predicted proteins | sample 1671071 | NCBI WGS metagenome assembly ONZW01 (sample SAMN06348119, study PRJEB24527) | human gut metagenome | biome: human gut; feature: ankylosing spondylitis patient; material: feces | host: Homo sapiens | place: China | collected 2015-10
GTCAGATTTTTTGTTTCAATGATATAATTTGTATCCATATTCAAAACCTCCTGTTCTGTAAAGTATTCTATCACTCCAACCTTGCATTAACCTTGCCGCAACCTTGCATTAACCATGCAATTTGAACCCGGCAAAATGACAAAGGTTCCCGCCATAAAGACGGGAACCCGCTTAAATCTCCAAAGGAAAATGCAACATAAATGTAGTTCCTTTTCCCGGAAAACTTTCAACCGTTATGCTTCCACCCATCTTTTCTACAAGCTGATGGACAATAGAAAGACCAAGACCGCTGCCTTTTTCAGACCGGCCTTTATCACACTTATAAAGCCGTTCAAATATGTGCTTCAAATCTTCTTTCTCAATTCCCACGCCATTATCCGCCAGCAGCAGTTCCATGTTATTTCCCTTCATTGATAGGGCGATTTTGATTTTGTCCGCATGGCTGTGAGCGATTACATTTTGAATGAGGTTATTGATGATCCTCATATAGCTGTCCATATCCAATCTTACCCGAACTGGCTGTTCAGGAATATCAATATCATAATCAACCTGTTTATCCTCAAAAATAGGTATCCAGTCAATCAGGATATTTCTTGTCAGCTCCGCGACCTCAACGCTCTGGATTTCCAAAGCGAACTCGTTGGAATTTAACTTGAACCAGTCAAAAAGCACATCAATGTATTCTTTCAGATCGTGGGCTTTCCGGCGGGCGGTTTCGATATAATCATCCCGGTCTTTTCCTGTGACAATCCCCTTATGTGCAGCATCCAGATACCCGATCAGAGTGGTAAGGGGCGTCCGAACATCGTGGGAAAGGCTCGTCATAAGCTGGCGGTTGGTTTCTTCTGCCTGCCGTACAGTCGAAAGTCTGCTTTCATAGGCCACAACAATCTCATTGATTTGATAGGCAAGAGGGGCTACCAGTTCATTTGTTGCAGACAAGATGCGCCGATTACCATTTCCATTTTTTACATCCATCAGAGCATCGGTCATTTCTGCTATTTGCTTTTTTATGCGCCGAACGAGGATGATGGAAGTCAGCACAGCCAAAACAGCAATTAAAATGGAAAAGAAAATGATGATCTCCATACTGGCTAAACCTCCTTATTAAAGCGGTAGCCAATCCCTTTGACCGTCTGGATATACTTTGGACTGGAAGGATTGACTTCCAACTTTTTACGAAGTCGGCTGATGATCGCCATAATGTTGCTATCATCATAGAAATATTCTTCGCCCCATACTTCCTCATAAATCTGCTGTTTGGTCAAAATTTTCCCTTGATGTTTTGCACAGTATAGGAGCAGATCAAATTCCTTTGGCGGAAGTTCAAAAGTGCCATTTGCCGTCGTAACAGAACGATTTTCAAGGTCAATCTGCAATCCGTCAAAATCCAGTTTTTGTGTGGTTCCGGCTTGCTGATTAAAACGAGTGTAGCGGCGAATGAGGGAAACAATACGAGCAATTAGTTCATCCATATCAAACGGTTTTGTCAGATAATCGTCCGCCCCAGCCCGTAAGCCCCGCACTTTAGAAATACTGTCATTTTTGGATGTGAACATCAAAATCGGCAAGCTATTCTCTTTACGGATTTCTTCCAGCGTTTCAAAGCCATCCATACCGGGCATCATCACATCCAGCACCACAAGCTGATACTCCTGCTCTTTTAATTTCTGCAAGCCCTCTTTTCCGGCAGTACAAAAATCGGCTTCTATATTTTCCGATTGTACGCTGCGCTTAATCAAAGCACACAGTTCTCTGTCATCATCTATAATCAAAATTTTATTCATAGCGTAGTTCTCTCCCTTGTTTTGTCCGACCATCAATCGGCTTCTCCGCAGTTTTGGGGATCAGCCAAACACCAGCCATTTTGACAGCACCGGGGATGCGTCCGTCGGTGCAGTAATAATTTATCTGTCGGGACGAAACGCCCCATTTTTCGCTTGCCTCTTTGAGCGTCATGTAATCCATGTTCACACCTCCGACAATCTATTCCATTATATTTCATTTACTCGAAGAATACAAGGAACAGAATATGAATTATAGAGTGTAGAGGTGTCACAAACGATATGCTGAACACGAGAGCTGAAAAGCCCCTCCTGTCTACGCATTTAGGGTACAAAAAGCTCACGAAAATCAAGGCTTTCTGGCGGTGGTCGGTGGGGGGGACAAAATGATTTATCAAACACTTGCCGGAACAGGCTTTGAAATGCGTAGAATAAACCCATAGGAAAACGCCGGGCGCAGGGCCAGCAGGCCGCCGCGTCCGGCGCTTTCTTATGGGCTGTTCAGGATGGCCCGGATCAGTCTGTTTTGCAATCGGCGCTTCATGTACTCGTCCACCTGCACATGGGGCGTACCGTCCAGATCATAGAGCGTCCGGGTACAGAGCTTGTCCATGTAGCCCTCATAGTACCGCAAGACGCGCTCCACGGCCAGAGGATCACCGGCGCGGGCCGCCTCGATCACAGACAGGGGCAACAGTTCCCGGCCACGGAAAGTCGGCTGCTTCATTTCGGGTTCCTCCTTTCGTCCTCCAATCGTTTCCGTAATTCGTTCAAGGCCTTGGTACGGTGCCGCTGGACGGCGCTGCGGGACATTCCCACAAGGCTGCCGATTTCACCGTCTGCCAGCTCCAACACACAATGCAGGATCAAAATGCCTTGTTCCTGTTCCGGCAGACTTGCAAAGGCGTCGGCCACCAGCTCGTCCCGGATATGTAAGGTATAGCCATAGGCTGTGAATAGGATGCTGTCGCTTGGGTATTCGTCCACTGTGCAGAGCTTGTCCATTTCTTGCTGCGGCAAGGCGCTGAACTCGGTTTCCCGGTTCCGCTGGCGGCCCAAATCCCGCAGGTGGGTTCTGGCCTCGTTGCGGAGAACAGTTTTGCAGAAAGCGTCAAACCGGCAGCGTTCTCCATAACCATCAGGAGTGTACTTCATCTTCTCACCCCCGATCTGCGGGAGAATGAGAAGCCGGGGCCGGTTGCGTCGCCCCCTGTGTCTATGTTGCTGCGGCAGCTTCGGCCCGCACCGAAAAACCGCAGGAATCGACAAAATTCGCCCGGCAGGTCGTAGACCCACCGGGCGAATATGAAAGTGTTATGATGTTTTCTTACATAGTATAGTTCATACTGCTGGCCGGAGCTGACCCCTGTTGGGTACAGGCTTTTTTTAATAAGCTATGCTTTTGAAAAACAGGACATATCAGCATGGCGGCTCCCTCCGTGGGCCGCCGATCCTGCGCCGGGCAAAGGAAAGCGGCGGCCTTGATTTCTCAAAACCGCCGCTGGGATTTGTAAAGTGAGCGCACGAAAGTAACCTGCCTGGCAACGGTTTTTTTCTTTCCCCGTTGGGCGGGGCAGGCTGTTGTCGCTTATTGAGATAAAAAAGGAGCCGATAACCACAAGGGGATCAGACCTTGTGTGTTATTGGCTCTGCGTCTGTGCGTCTGGCTCTTTGATAACAGATATATTCAGTTGTCGTGCGGAGATCAATGTTTCATGCTTGCATTTGGGACAGTACAATGGGAAGTTTTCAAGAACTGTATCTTCTCGTATTCGTACCCTTGTTTTAGAGCCGCAGACTGGACACAATATCCATTTCTGTATCATTACTTTGCACCTTTTTGCAATGAATAAATAGCGTTCTATAATTCTTGATATAAGTGCTGACCTTTTTTGTCCACCCACGCCACCATTGTTAAAAGCAGCAATAGAATAATTGCACAGGCAAGCCAACTCCCCATAAACAAGGCGCTTGGGAAAAATCTCAACAGCAGATATGCCGTTCCACAGGTAACTACAACTCCGATCAAGGCCGTCAAAATTGCTGGTAGACTTTGCTTGATAATATGGGTGACATTCTCCCATTCAAAATTTGGGAAAATGAGATTTAAGATGTAGCCTATCATTCCGATCAGCACCGAACATAGCAAAGGAAAAGCATACCCCAGCATAGCTTTAGGGAAAGACCATTGCAAATACAATGCCATAATGGTATTCAAAACAAAAATGGTCGGTACAGACATTGAGAGATGGTGTAGCAGCTTTACTCGAAAGAGGCACTTTGCCGCAATGGGTAAGGATTTCAGTATTTCAATCTGTTTTCCCTCGATGGAAATGCTGACATAGGTTGTGCAGGATATTGTTGTCAAGATAGAAAAAGCATATATGAACAGCACATCATAATCAGCAAAAGGCACCTGAAAATATTCGGCCAACTGATAAATGTATGGCGTGATCTTATCCGACATTAAAACAACCAGCAGAACAAAGACCGCAGCAAAAAGCAACCCGCAGGCAGTATTGGTTAGATATACTGGAAGCGAAAAATAACGTGTGCGCTCTCTTTCTAAAAGAGCAGATACCGGGCTGTGCTGTTTCGTGGTTTGTTTGTTCCAATCGACGGGCTGACTTTTTGAGCCTTGTATCGCGTCATTGCTATACCAGTTACGAAATATTTTGATTAGACCATAGAGCAGAGTAACGCCTATCAGGAATACCCCACCGAAGTATATGCCTATCAACAGATAGTCCCCGTTAAGCAATCGGTGAATATACTGGCCTGCATAAAGTGTAAAAGTCGAGGTAGAAATAACATCCCCAAAATTTCCAGCAGCTATATCTGGGAATTTGCAGAACATGAAGATCATAAACGCAAACAAAATCAGGATAGCCGCCGCTGCCTTTAGTCGGGCAATACGAGCAGAGGAATTTTTCAAGATGCGGTAAATCTGTGTTCCGAACATTGTTCCCAAAAGGCCGGGAATGACAGGAAAGAGAATTGTTATTCCAAGCACAATTAGATAAAACGGAAATCCCATACCTGCGGTTAGGCCAAACAGCACCATCATAGGAAGCAGCAGCGCCACAGTAAGAGCGACTTCTACCATAAACAGGACAGTCAATTTGGAGAGTATCAATGTACGCAGCGGAATTGGAAGTGCAAGCACACTGTCAATATTAGTATCACTAAGGAGCAGACCACTTCCCCAAAAAATACTAATCGCAATATTAAGGATCACGCAGATCAGAACCATAGGAACAACAAGTTCTGTCACTACTTCCTCCAACGACCACGCAATAGAATAAATGATTTTCAAGGAGTAAATCAGGTATGCAAGCAATCCCATTAGGATCATGGCTATAAACATATACAAAGTGATCGTTTTTGTGCGGTTCTTTGTATCTGCATATCGAAGCTGATTGGCATGAGATAGCTGCAAAAGATTATTCCTTAGTAGGGGTAACAGAAATTTCATCGCCATTCATCTCCATAAATACTTCTTCCAAACCCTTTGTCCCAACGATTTCTGTCGTCCTGCCGGAATACAGTAATTGTCCATGCTTAATAACGGACACTTTATTGCACACCTTTTCTACCACATCAAGAATATGGCTTGAAAACAGAACGGAATTTCCACTTGCACAGAGTTCTTTCATCTGCTCTTTCAGGATCACAAATGCTTCCGGGTCTAATCCAACGAAAGGTTCATCCAATATCAGCAGTTTAGGCGTGTGCGAAAAGGCGGCAATCAGCGCAAGTTTCTGTTTCATGCCGTGGGAGTAAGAGGAAATCAAGTTATTCAAATGCGGCCCCATCTGAAAAGCTGAGGCCAATTTCTCGAAGTTTTGTTTCCGCATCTTGGACGGTACTTCGTAAATATCACAGATAAAGTTGAGATACTGCAATCCAGTCATATACTCGTCAAGCTGGGGATTATCTGGCACATACGCCATCTTCCGCTTACAAGCCATCGGTTCTTTGAGGACAGAAGTTCCATCCAAAAGGATTTCTCCCTCGTCGATGCCGATGATACCTAAACAGGCTTTCAATGTTGTGGTTTTGCCAGCTCCATTCTTTCCGATGAAGCCCATTATGTCGCCATCTTCCACGACAAAACTAAGGTTGCTTACAGCCTTTTTCGCACCGTAGCTTTTGGATAAGTTCTTGATTTGTAACATAGCATTCCTTGCCTTTATTTAGAAAAAATTCAAAATGACATTCAAAAAAATAACCGTTCCGCCACCAAAGTTCTTGTTGGGGCAATTCACTTCATCCCCAAATAGATCATGATGCCCGTTGCTACGAATGCAACAACAGTCATGATATAGTACATATACGGCTTTGCATTCTCTTTCTGGCTGACGGTAAAGCCAGAAATGAGGTTCAGCAGGACACAGGCCACGGGAACGCCGAACACTACAACATTGCGGGGCCAGAAAGAATTTGCTACTCCGGCAGAATCAAAATGGATGGGGACAGACTCCGGCAGGCGATTATAGAAAGCGAGAAAGACTACCAGCGTCAACGCACACAAAACGGTGCTGATAACAATATGCTTCGTTGCAGATTTCATAAGTATTACCTCCTTTAGTTGCTTTGTTTCCTCTTAAAAAAGAGGACAAGTGAATAGACCAACGGGACAACGCCAACCAGAAAAATGATTAGCGGAACGGTTACAAAAATAAGATTGTGCAGCGGATGCAGAATGCTGACAATACCAGCCAGTATCCATGTATAACTGCCCAGCCGATGCGTCTTGTACCAGCCTTCTTCATCATTGAATAGCCACGGAAACTTTAGTCCGACATAGGGATTGATGTGGTTTTTGGGAAAATAATTGCCACTGACAATAAACAAAATACCAATAAAAACATACCAATAAGTATCTTGCATGGTCTTGGCAGGAAACAGTACGGAATATACCTGCGGGATCAAATATACAACTCCTGCAATCGGCATAATCCATTTGCCCAAAGACACTAACGCCTTGGCTCCGTTTGTCGAAGCAATTTTGATATTAAGCGCAAGGTTCAGAACAATATTCAGCAAAACGGCAATCACATAGAGCAGAATATAGTTTTCGTTACTGGCCCCGCCCATGTGGGACAGAGCGAATGCTACGATGGACAAAATAATGCAAATTGTACTTGTCAGAAACAAGGTTCGTTTATTTTTGGGGTTCATCTTTATCCTCCTGAAATTGCATAAGCCACATAACAACACTTTCAAATACCGATGTATTGATTTCATAATAGATGTATTTCTGATAGCGCGTTTCAAAAATCAAATCAGCCTTTTTTAGAGTAGAAAGGTGGTATGAAATAGTGGCATTAGTCAAGTCAAATTCTGCGGCAATTTCACCGGCTGACATCTTCCGTTTTTGTTTTAGTTTCAGCAATATCTCCCGTCGGACGGGATCGCTTAATGCTTTGAAAATATTAGGTAAACTCACAGTGCTTTCACCTTTGCCTCTGTTATTTTGAAAAATCTCTAAATGATATTTTCATTGTAGCACAATAGGAAAAAAAGTCAACACTCATTTTGAAAATTCTCTAAATGGCTTTTGGGGATCATAGATAGCTCTGTAAGCAAGGATGATGTATTAGGGCTTTTTTAGAATATAGCAGCGCCACAAACGATGTGCTGAATGCGAGAGCTGAAAAGCCTCTTATGCATTGCCATAATCAAATAGATATGAATTATAAAGTTTAATCTAACTGCATATAACAACATTCCATTGGGATACTATGAACTATACAATGTAAATGGGTGATGTTATATGGCGAATATTGAAGATTGCCCCGGTTTTGAAACTTTTGGCGCGGACGTAAAAGCAGCGCGGAAAGCAAAGCGTCTGTCGCGCAAAACAATGGCGGAGATCATCAACGTGGACGCCCGGTATCTTGCAAATATCGAGAACGACGGAACGATCCCCAGCCTGCCGGTTGTTATACAGCTTATCAAAGAGTGCGGCTTACCTGTGGAACGGTACTTCAACCCGGAAATCATGCGGGAAGAAAGCGCACAGAGGCAGCGGATCAGCCACAAGCTGAAACTTTGTCCAGAGCAGTATTTACCGATCATCGAGGGAGCGATTGACGGGGCTATTCAAATCAACAATCCCAAAAAGAAAAAGGAAACGGGGGATGTGTGAAAGCATCCTCTGTTTTCCGTTTTGCCAGAGGGCCGCAAGGCTCTCTTATTTTTTTGCCCTTTTTGCAGAGAAATCCCGCATTTTGCGGGCAGTTGGACGTGTTGGGAGCGTTTTAGTAGCGGAGAAGAAGAAACGTAGCAAGCATAGGAAGTGTAGCCACACTTCCGAAAACCGGCCCGCCCCTGTCCCTGCGGGCCGTGGCCGGTTGCTTGTTGGGGAAAGCCCCAAACCCCTGTTCAGAAAGGACGGTGAATGAATGGCAAACCGAACACGAAACATTGTGCTGCGCGTCCCTGTGACGCAGGAAGAACGGGCCTTGATCCAGCAGAAAATGGCCCAGCTCCACACGAAAAACTTTTCCGCCTATGCCCGGAAAATGCTCATTGACGGGTATATCGTCCACATGGACACCAGCGACATCCGGGCACAGACCGCCGAGCTGCAAAAAATCGGCGTCAATGTCAATCAGATTGCCCGGCGTATCAACAGCACCGGGACTGTGTACGCGCAGGACATTGAGGACATCAAAGGGGCGCTGGCAAAGATATGGCAGTTACAAAGATACATCCTATCAAGTCAACGCTGAAAAAGGCGCTGGACTACATCGAGAACCCGGACAAGACCGAGGACAAAATGCTGGTGTCCTCTTTTGGCTGCTCCTATGAAACAGCGGACATAGAATTTGAAATGCTGCTGGCGCAGGCCATCCAGAAAGGCAACAATCTGGCCCACCACCTGATCCAATCCTTTGCCCCCGGCGAGGCCACGCCGGAACAGGCCCATGAGATCGGCAAGCAGCTTGCCGATGAAGTGCTGCAAGGCAAATACTCCTATGTACTGACAACCCACATCGACAAGGGCCACGTCCACAATCACCTGATTTTCTGTGCTGTGGATATGGTGAACCACCGCAAGTACAATTCCAATCGGCAGAGCTACGCCTATATCCGGCGCACCAGTGACCGGCTGTGCCGGGAACACGGTTTGTCGGTGGTACAGCCCAGCCGGGATAAAGGCAAGAGCTATGCGGAATGGGATGCCGGGCGCAAGGGCAAGAGCTGGAAAGCCAAACTGAAAGCTGCCATCGACGCCGTAATCCCGCAGGCCAAAGACTTTGACGATTTTCTCCGGCTCATGGCGGCGCAGGGCTATGAGATCAAGCAGGGCAAATTTATCTCGTTCCGCGCCCCCGGACAGGAACGCTTCACCCGCTGCAAGACGCTGGGCGAGAACTACACCGAGGAAGCCATCACCAGCCGGATCAAGGGGCTGGCTGTGGACAGAGGTCCAAACCGGCAGCACAAGGGTATCACCCTGCGGATCGACTTGGAGAACAACATCAAGGCCCAGCAGAGCGCGGGCTATGCACGTTGGGCGAAACTCCAAAATTTGAAGCAGGCCGCAAAGACAATGAACTTTCTTACCGAGCATGGCATAGAGCAATATGCCGAGCTGGAAAGCAAGGTTATTGAGATCAGCGCGGCCAACGACGAGGCGGCTGCGGCCCTCAAAGATGTGGAACGGCGTCTTGGGAACATGGCGGTGCTGATAAAGAACCTCACCACCTACAAGCAGCTCCGGCCCGTGGTGCTGGAATACCGCAAGGCCAAAGACAAGGCCGCGTTCCGGCGCGAACATGAAAGTCAGCTCATTTTGTACGAGGCTGCGGCAAAGGCCATCAAGGACGCCGGGATCACAAGGCTGCCCGATCTGGCCGCCCTGAAAGCCGAGTACCGGGAGCTGGACAAGCAGAAAGCGCGGCTGTACGAACAGTACGGCGAAGTCAAGCGAGAGCTGAAAGAATACGGCATTATCAAGCAGAATGTGGACAGCATTTTGCGGGTGACGCCGGGAAAGGAGCAGGCACAAGAGCTATGAGCATACCGAGAATGAATTACCCTCAATACCGCAAGGCCCGGAAGCTGACGCATGAGTGCTGCAATTACTGTGACGGGAACTGTCTACTGCTGGACGATGTCGAAGAATGTGTTTGTGTTCAGAGCATTTCCTATTCGCTGCTGTGCCGGTGGTTTAAGGTTGCCGTCCTCCCACTGGACGCGGCCCTGTACGCCGAGATCAGCAAAAGCCGGGACGAGGTGAAACGCTGCGCCGTATGCGGGGCCGTGTTTACGCCGAAGTCCAACCGGGCCAAATACTGCCCGGATTGCGCGGTGCGGATGCGCCGGAAGAAAGAAGCCGAACGGCAGAGGAAAAGATACCTCCTGTCTACGCATTTAGGCCGGTGAAAACCCAGCCGTGACAAGGCTTTTCCGGCATGGTCGGCGGGCAGGCAGGACAGATTATCCAATCCCCGCCAGAACACACTTCTAAATGCGTAGAAAGCAACCCATGAGAAAGCGCCGGACGCGGCGGCCTGCTGGCCCTGCGCCCGGCGTTTTCTCATGGAACGATATTATTCAATCTTACTTTTAGTGCCTTTCCGTTTAACCTGAATAGCTGCCAATACAATGAAAAGTAAATAGACCAAAATGGAAATTATAGATGCTTCAATACCAAAATCACCGCCAGATATTAAAAAAGACTTGTTATCCAGTATAAAATTGAAAATGGAACTACTGTCTGCTTCATTTCCTATATGCAAAATTCCTCCTATGATAACTATATTCCAAATACCATGAACGATAGCACTATTCCAGATAGAGTTGCTTCCATAGGCTATCAGAGAAAACAATACCCCAACGATGCTTCCAGCAATTAGAAGTTGAATAATACTTATAAAATTGAGGTCATTTCCGATAATATGAAGTAGCCCAAAAAGAACAGATGGTACTATAACGGCAATTTGTATGTTGAACCTTTTTTCCAGACATCCCATGATTATGCCCCGAAAAATCAGTTCCTCCACAATCCCTGTTGCCAGTCCATAAAAGAAGATGGCACCAGTAATTGTTGCATTGCGATCTGTGGAATTAAAAGTATTGATCTCCCAATGTCCGCCGAGCAGTATTGCAATTAGCAAAACCAAAGCAGGCATTGTCAAAGCTGATATTATCCAAACCGCTTTAACCTTAAATCGAGGAATTTTTAATTCGAGTAAAGACGTTTTCAATAGCTTTTGGCATAATAACTTGGTTCCTAAGAAGGCGAACACACAATACAGCACTCCTGCAAAGATATTGCAGATAGCAGGTGTCACGCCTATATTTAGGGGTAACTCACTGATTGAAAATGAAAGTATTTGTGCGACAGTTAAAATGATTATAGAAAGTACGATTGCAACAGTAATTTGCAATGAAGTAAATTTTATATGCTCCATTTTATGTATCAACCTTTCTCAATGACTTTGCAACAAAAACTGGAAAGCTACTGAAAAGAAATTCTCGCATTTGCTGTCAAATTTCTACCTTATTGTGTAGTGGTCGCCGGTTGAAAAAAACACTGGACGCAGGGCTGACAGGCCGCTACATCCGGCATTTTTTATTATATTATTGATCCAGTTTTTTCTTCCCTTTGCTCATAGACTTAATGATTACAATGGTGAGCTTCCAAAGCAACCATCCAATAGCAAAAATTACTGCACCAATCAAAATAGAAATAGGGAGAAAAGCTATCGCATTAGCAGAAAAAGCGCCGATGCTGATACCAATTTCTGTAATTTCGTATCCCATTAAATGAGCAACGAGCTTGATAATACCCGCAATCGGGCAAAGCACACCACTTACCATAAAGGCGATACCGCAAATACTGGTAATTGGCAAAACAAACATACCACCAATGCCTGCAAGACTGTAAAACGCAATTACGGCACTCAACCGACGCCAGTTAAAACCATTGTTTTTTGCAACAGCTTCCCCTAAATAGGCTCTTGCAAGTTCTTTCGGATTTCCCAGTCGCTCAATGATCTGTTCTGTGGAAGTACCGCTGGCCTGTAATTCAAGCATTTCGCTTTTAATCTCTTTGACAATGTCCACACGCTCTGATACAATCAGTAGTTTCAGATATTTTTCAATTTTTTCAAGATATTCGTTAAGGGATTTTTCCAGTTCCATTGTTTTATTCTCCTTTAATTTCATTGATTGCATTTAATAGATTATTCCATTCTTTAGACATTGCAGAAATATACTCAAGTCCTTTGTCCGTAATGGAATAATACTTTCTCGGCGGCAAACCCTCGGCGCTTTCCTGCCATGAGGATGAAACATAATCTTCTTTCATTAGCCGTCTAAGTAGCGGATAAATTGTATTCTCTTTTGCGGCCAAAATAGGATATTTTTCTAATGTGCTGATAATTTCATATCCATAGGACGGTCGCTGCTTTATCATTAACAGAATACAAAATTCAAGTGTCCCTCGCTTAATCTGGGATTTCCAATCGTCAATATTCATGTACTGTACCTCCTGCCTATATATCGTACTACACAGTATATCTAATGTCAAGAGTATATTCAAACAAACTTTGTATGTATCTTATCTAATAACTTAAAAACTCTATCTGTCTACGCATTTAAGCCGCTGAAAAACCCGCCATTTCGGGGCTTTTTCGGCATGGTCGGCGGGCAGGCAGGACAGGTTATCCAATCCCCGCCAGAGAGGACTTCAAAATGCGTAGGAAAATTCTTCTTATGGTGTTATTCCCGGCGCTTCTGTGGTATGCTCATAATAAAACTATGACAGGAGTGTTTAAGGGATGGCCGAACAGGAAATGTTGCTGGACAGCGCCACGATCAAGGCCGCCGTTGCAGGTGAGAAGTGGGCCACGGAAAAGGTGATCCAACACTACACCCCTATGATCGACGTGCTGGCCGTTGACGAAGATATGAAGCAGCACCTTATTCTGAAACTGCTGGAAGAACTGCCACACTTTCCGATGGGGCAGGCATAAAGAAAAAGAACGCCGGACGCAGAGGCACACAGCCCCCGCGCCCGGCGCTTTGCGATGCTTAGATCACTCTTACACTTTATATTGCATATTGTATTGCTCTAAAACCACATTGATGATATACTAAGAAAAGAATATCAAGTGTGTATCTACAAGTTAAAAGAAAGGGAAAAATATACTATGCTCAAATCAATTATAACATTGATAGTTACCCTTATTGTAGGAGTTGTATTCATGGCAATAGGAAATGATTTCCTTAATGGATCTACTGATCTCGGTGTGATTGTAGCCGTTGCCGTAGCGGGGGCCTTGGTTGTGTTTTTTAATGGACAGAAAGGAAAATGAAAGGTACGATTACAAAATAGGATTTTTGATGTGGAGAGCTGATTATGGAGAATATATTTGATAAGTTCAAGAAATTAAATTTAGACACCTCGCCCATAGGTCTATCAATCGAATTGAGAGAACCATTTTTTTGTACGCCGATTGGAGCCCAAATTATTGGGTGGGATAATGGAATACATTATTGCTTTATCAAGGGATTTAAGGAGATTGTTTTTTGCGTAAATCCAGAAACGTGCTGTAATTATTATGTTTATCCACTTGCTAAAGATTTTACAGATTTTTTAAGGTTGCTTCTTTCTCTGAAAACAACAAATGCAATTCAACAAGTAGTGTGGATGGATAAAGATGCTTTTGAAAACTTTATGAATGATCCTGATGAAGTTAGATATACAAGTAGTGAGCCAGTGCAAAGCATACTTCAAAATATTTCCTCTAATTTAGAGGTTGAACCGATAGAAAATCCATTTGATTATATCAAAAAACTCCAAAAGGATTTTCCGTATAAAGAAATAAAGTTTACAGATGAATTTTATAATATAACTGGTTTAACACGGCAAGAGAATATCTAAAAAAGTTGCAGAGGACACTTTCAACAGTGTTCTTCTGCAACTTTTTTGTTGACTAATTAAACTTTTGATTTTTGTGAGATTTCTTTGAAAAGGATGCCGTTAATAACCAGCCCACCAACTTGTTACCTGTGTATGTGTTGCTTTTGGAAGATGAATCAGATTGCTATACGCATTACTTCCGCCGTATGCAAGCGGGCGAATATGGTGAACATCGTATAAACTGCGATTTAAGGTAACGCCCGTATTGGCGGTGTAAGTATTATAGTAGGTATCAGCTAAATTAGACGGACGAGTAGTTGTTGCACCTTTGGCATAGTTAGCAGGCGGCATGGGTAGGCTTTTCCCGCTTACAGAATCAGAAAAATTAAAATTCCAAGCGTGTCCTGTTCTATTAGAAAGTGCAGTTGTTGTTACGCCACTTCCAGAAGTAGCATTATCATAGTCCGTAATAGTGTAGGCAACATAATAATACCCTGTTTTTGCAGGAACTGTCCATGTGTAATCTACGCCATACTCACTGTTGGATGTATATGTATGGTAAACAGAACCCCCAACATTTGAGTAAGAGCCGGATAATGTTGTAAAACTCCCCTTTAATTGAGCTGTCAATTTAATATTTGGTTTCACAAAAGGAGAGGTTGGGCAATCAACATTAAAATACCAAGTAAATTCGCCACCACTGGTTTTTTTAATTCCAGCACGGACAAGATAAATTTCAATTCCTCGCTCACTGGGAGTATCAGCAGATCCTTTAGGAACAGGGATGGCAACTTCGTCGAAAGTAAGAAGTTCACCATCCTCAACAAGCATTTCACCCGTGGTCGTATCGTAATGAGTGACTTGCCCGGAATCAGCGGGAGAGGTATCCATGACGGCTTCCAACTCATTCTGGTAGGGTTCAGCCGCAATAGCAGTAATCGACATTCCTATGGCCATCATGGTGACAAGCACCAAACTCACAATTTTCTTTAAGTGTTTTTTCAACATACAGTCATTCCTCCTTATTAGGTATCGTAAATAGAAAATGCCATCAAACTATCATCCCAATGGAATCACCTCTTTCATTCATTTCAATCGCGCAATCCCCTTATGTTTTATGGTAAAATTATACAAATTATGAAGTATAAAGTCAATATTATATGAACAATACAGTGTAATATACTAAAAAGCGCCGGACGCAGAGGCCATACAGCCACCGCGCCCGGCGCTTTGCTATACTTGGATCACTCGTCCGTGAAATGGAACTGCCGCGCCTCAAAGTCGGCGTCGTGCATGGCGTCCAGCTTGTCGGCGGTCTGGCGGGCCAGCGCCGCCATGTCCTCGTCCATGTCCGGCAGGGCGGCCCGAATGTTGGCCGCCGTTCTGCGCCGGTCGCTCTTGTGATACATACAGATCAGGTTTTCTTCCTCTACGGTAAACGGTACCATTGTCATACCTCCAATTCGTTTTTCTTGGTTCTGGCCGGGGCCTTTTTCGGGGCTTGGGCCTGTTTGGTTTCGGATAGCTGCCTGCGGATGGAAGCGCGGGGCCTCCGCACTTCCTTGTCCCGGTTCTCGTCCTTGCCGATCACCGCATACAGGCCGTGCCGGTCTTTCATGCCGGTAAAGCACAGGGATTTATAGGGCAGCATGGAAAACAGCCGGTCGGTGTCCTTGCTGGATGCAATCTGCACGAAGTATGGGGACAACTCCACCATGAAATGCGTCTTGTTGGGGCTGTTGGGGGCGGACAGATCTTTCAGTCCGGCCACGATCCGCTGCGCCTCGGCCAAAATCATGCTGTCATGCAGCGCCGTGACGTGGGCCTTAAAGTCGCCGGGCGCAAGCTGCGCCCGGCCTTTCTGTTCATGCCGCAACAGCTCCCGCAGGTGTTCCGGCTCATTGGGCTTGGCCTCATACCGCAGGAACGCCCCCAGATTGGGATCGGGCCGTCCGTCGAAGTACAGACCGGCGGGCTGCTCCCGGTCGCCCTTTTCATAGTGCAGGATGATGTTGTCGGCCTGTACCGCCTCGGCTGCGACGTGCCGGAAGTGCTGGGGATAGTCCAGCTCATAGAGATTGCCGCGAATGACACCCCGCACCTTGCCGGTCAGCTCCACGGCGTAGGCCAGCACCCGGTCACGGGTCTGCTCCCCGTAAAACTTCCATGTGTTGTGTTGCGCGGTGCCTTGCAGGTACACATCACTTTCCCGGAAACAGTACGTCCCGGACGGGCTGGACATCCACAAAAGCGTCTTGTCCTCGGACTTATCGCTGGCAGCGGCCCACCCGATGATCTCCTTGTCGATCTCAAAATCGTTGCGATAAAAGGCGGTGTTCTGCCGCATGAGCTGATCCAGCGCGGCCAGAACATCCACATTCTCAAACCTGTTCATGGTGTCACACCTCCAATTCCTGTGTCTTTTCCCGCTGCGGCGGTTTCTTCTGCTGTTCCTCCTTGGCGGCTTTGAGCTGCGCCCGGATGGACGGCTTTTTCTGTTTCTGCGCCGGGCGCTGGGGCTGCTTGGGCTTTTTGGCCTCCGCCTTGGCTGCCTCGGCCACATCAAACAAGGAAATCTGTTCCCCAGCTTTGGCCTTGGCTTCCAGCTCACTCATGGTCGGGGCATTGTTCAGAACGCCGTCGATCATGTTGTAGTTCTGCTCGGTTGTCATTTCAGCGGCCTTGATGGGGCTTTCCTGCTGGGCGGGGATGGCAAAGGCGTCTGTGCCGTTGCCCATGATAAGATACTTGCCGTCCTCGGATTGATGGTGGAAACCATAGCCTGCGGCCTCCAACTGCTCCCGGCTCATGTCGGTTACAAGGAAGCTGCCCCTTGGGGTCTGGATGCTCTCGCCGGTCAGCAATTCCCGTGGTGTAAGCTGCTTTTCCCGCTGCAAGAAGAACTCCGGCACCGGCGTAAAGCCGAAGCTGTCACAGTAGTGGGCTTCCTCCTTGCCGCTGCGGGTCAGCACCACAATGTCGGAAACGGAAAGGCTGTGGCCGGTGAAGTCGGCGGGACGGTCAAGGTTGAATGTACGGTAAATGTCCTCCAGCGTGGTTTTGCCGTCCAGCGGGGCCGTGTAAACCAGATCGTAATTCTGCCGGTCAACGGCCAGCCCCGCTTCCTGCAAGCTCTCGTAAGCCTCAAAGCGATAATCCCGTGTTTCCGGCCCGCCTTTGATCTGGTAGATGGCAAAGATGTCGCCCTGCTCCTGTGCCGGGGGATCGACGGTGAAATACGGGTTTTCCCATTGGGTGAAAGGCATATCCGGCATGGCCTTGTAGCTGCCGTTCTCCATCACATAGGGCCGCACCCGGTCAAAGCCGATTTCCTGTGCCACACGGGAGAGGCTTTTCAGTACCACGGGATCACTCCGCAGCCGTTCCATGCGGGTGAAGTCCTCCACAAGATAATTCTGGCCCGCCCGCACATGGAGAATATCGGCGGCGCTCATGCCGTCCTTGCTTTCCATGCCCAGCGTCAGATGGGCGTAGGGTCGGCCATCTGTGTTCAAATCCTTGGCCTCGCTGTTATAGGGCTGGCTCCGCAGCTCGTCGAACCGGGCCTTGGCTTCCTCAAAGGTGGCGAAGTGTTCAATCGGGGTTTGCTGTTCGGCATTGGTGGCCCATGTTTTCAGATCGGGGATGATGTAAAAGCCCCATTCCCGGCCTGCCTCCGGCGCGGCGGCGCTGCGCTCGGCCAGCGTCTTTTCGGCACGTTCCCGCACATCGTCCCGCAGCGGCACCGTATAGAGGCTGGAATCAGAAGAAAAGCCCACATTATTGAAAACGTAGTCCACATCGCCCTCTTTCAAGGCTCCTGCCGGATAGTAGTCAGCCCGTGTTGGGGTGTCGCTCACCTTGCCGCTGGCAATGTCATGGTTCAATCCCGTTTCCAGATGGGTATAGATTTTGCCGTCCACGGCCAGCGTCACATAGTACCAGCCAATATAACCGCCGGTCTTTTCGTCGGCTCCCTGGTTGAACTCCACATTGAGCAGCGTATAAGGCTTCAATCCCTTTTGGGCCGCAATCTCGTTGTCCTTGGCTTCCCGCTGCAACAGCGCAGGCAGGGCCGCTTCCTTGGTGGCCTTGACGATCTCCGGGTTGTACTGTACCAAAGTGCGGTTGACACATTCCGTCTGCACTTTAACCGTTTTGGCTTTCGGCGTCAGGTGGTTGCCGATAAACAGGGACGCGCCGTTGTCAAAACGGATCGTCATATCGCTGGTGCCGCGCCATTTGCCAGTACAGGGGGACGTGTGGATTTCGCCGGTCTTACAGCCAAACGCCTGCGCGATCACATCAATCTTGGCCTGCAAGGGCAGGTCTTTGTAACGGTCAGCGATTTCCAGCGCCTTTTTCTGCAACTCCGTCAGGGTTTCGGCAGGGGCCGCCTGCGGCTCGGCGTCGGAAGTAACTTCCTGCGCCGGGGCGGTTTCCGGCTCCGGCTCTGGTGCCGGTTCCTGTTCCGGGGTGGGTTCCTGTTCCTTGGCATACAGCTCCTTGACGGCCTCCTGCGTCAGCTCCCCGGTATTGAGCTGATCCATCAGCTCCCGGCACCGTTCCGGCGTCCCGACATAGAGAACATCCCCGATTTTGGCCCTGCCGTTATCCTGCGGGATATAGGCTTGCAGTATATACAGGTTTTCCCGGCTGTCGCTGCGGGGGTTAGCGTGTACCCGGTAGAAGTAGTCCGGCTCGGCCTGTTCCTGTGCCGCCTGCGCCTGCTGTTTCCGGTTGCTGTTGCGTTGCAGCTCCGTGGGCTTGATGCCGGAAAGGGGCTGAATACAAGCGATCCTGTCCGACGCATAGTAGGCATTGTCGTTCAAAAGCCGCTGCCATGCGCCCACACTCGGCGCCCAGCGGAAACCGTGTTCTTTCAACTGCTGGCGGGCGTCCGCCTCCGGCTTGCCGTCAAAGAACACCTGCAAGCGGCCCTGTTCCCGGTTGGCCTCCACATGGCCGCCGTCAAATTCCCAGCCCACATAGGCCACTTCATTTGCGCGGGTCAGGCTTTCGATCCGCTGCCGGACACGGCGGATTTCCGCATTGTTGTTGGACAGCTCCCAACTCTGAAACGGCTTCTTTTCATAGTGCCAGCCGGACGCCATATCTGCTTTCAGGTTTTCAAGGTTTTCAGGAGAAAGGTGCGGGCAGCCGTCCAGCGTACCGTGTTTGCGGTAATAGGCATTGACCGCTTTCATGGTTTCCTGCGCCTTTTCCAGACCGGCCAGCTTCTTTTGCAGCTTGGGAATGGCCTGCGGGTCGTCTTGCCGGATGCCGCCCATGCCGGTGCTGCGGATTTTATCAAGCAGCCCTTGGATGTACTGCCATTCCTGCATATTGCTGTCGCGGGCCGCGTTCTGTTTCTCTTTCTTGCGTACCGGGAAATTGGAACCACCGGCAATCAAGATGGACGGAACACGGGCGTCAATCTCATAGCCGTGGTTCATGTTGGCAGCCAGCTTTCGGGCATAGGTATCAAGCAGGCTGTCGATCTTCTCATGGTACATGGGATCGACGCGCTTTTTCTGTTCCTGTGCCAGTGCAAAGGCTTCATCCACATAATGCCGGTACTCGGCTGTGGCGCTGCCGGGCTTGTAATCGGAAAAGCTGTTCATTTCCTTGGCACGGCGGGCCGCGCCCTCATTGATGGAATAGTAGTAGTCGGACGCCGCAGGCTCTTTCACCGGCTGTTCCGGGGCTTCCTGCTGGGGCGGCTCTTGGGCTTCCTGCGGCTGGGCCGGGGCCTCATAGCCAGCCGCCGCATATTCCTCCACAGTCATACCGGCGTCGGCGGCCTCTTGTGCAATTTCGGCCTCCACCTGCGCCTTGTAGTCTTGCAAGCTCTGGTCGAAGTTGGTCAGTTTCGGCATTTCCGGCAAAGGCTCTCCGTGGTTGAGCAGCGGACGGCACTCCATAGCGTAGTCCACCAGCGCCCCATAGTAGGCAGTTTCCTCCGGCGTCAGGGTGTCGCTGGACGCCAAACGGGTCTGCGCCTCCTGTTCCAGCCGGGACAGGTTGCAATGCAGCTCCATGTAGGGGATGATCTCGGTGAGAAAGGCTTCCCGGCTGGCGTGATCCTCCGCCCATGCCTCCGGGCCGCCCTGCCGGGTCAGATGGTCTTTCCATTTTTCGTCGTTCAGATAAAAGGTCTGATACTCCCGGATATGCTCAATCAGGGAACCGTCCCGGTCGCCAAAATCCTGCCGCCCGGAATAGCTGTGCGGCTCTCCTTGGAATGTGAAATCAATGCGGAAGTCGGTCTTATCATAGTAGCCGCCGCCCCGATGTTCTGCGTCCAGCCGGGCAAACAGGGCGTCGGCCTCATGCAGCGGCATTTGCTGGCCCATTTCCAGATCGGGGCTTTCGGTGAAAAGGATCGTCACAACCGGCTCTGCCGCGGGGTCAAGGGTGGGCTGCTGTGCGGCCTTGGCCTCTGCGATTTCCCGGTCAATCCGGCTTTTCACCAGCTCGTCCACATGGCCGTGCTGCATTTCATAGCCATGTTCGCAAAACTCATTGATAAGGGCAATCACCTTGTCCGTGTTGTCCACGGCCTCGGCGTACTCCACGATCAACCGGCGTTCCTCGTTGCCCATGCGCTGTCCGTCACGCTCGGCCCAGTCGATCAGGGCGTTGGCCCGTTCCGTGGGGGTGGCCTCCGGCATAATGAGCTTGTTGTTCAAAAGGCCGTCAATCCCATTCCACGGCTGCGGCTCCGGCTGGGCCTCGGCCCGTTGCAGCGTCCCGTCGCCGGAAAGGACAAAGCCCTGTGTCTGAATGGCGTCCAACGTGCCTTGCGTCACTTCGCCGGTGGATTTCACATCGGCGTCAATCAGGGTTTGCAGCATAGCCTTTACACTGTCTGTCATTTCCTGCTGCTGTTCCGGGGGCAGCTTGGAAAACACACTGTCGGGGGCAGGCTGCTCGGCGGCCTGTTCCACGGTCGGCTCCACAGTTTGCTCCACGGCCTGCTGCGCCTGCCGCTGTTGCTGAAGCTCGGCAAGGTGGCCGTCGATGGCGGTAATCAGCTCATGGGCGGTGGCCCGGATGGTTTCAAGGGACGCCCGCAGCTCTTTCAGGTCTTTGCCGGAACTCCAACCGGCCACATACCCAAAGGAATAGTCGGACGTGTCCAGCCCGTAGTGCTGGCAGACGGCATAGGCCACGCTCTCGGCCTGCACCTCGCGGGTGCGGCTGTCGGGCCGGTCGGCCTGTTCGGTCACAGGGGCGTCCGGGTCAATGGCGTGGAGCTTGGCATGGGCAATCTCATGGATGGCTGTTTTCAAAGTTTGCAGCTCACTCATGTTCTCCTGTATGGCGATCCGCTTTTCCGTCAGGTGGTAGTAGCCGTGAGAACCACCGGGGATGTCCTCAAAGGCCATCGGGACGGGGGAAGTCTGTTCCAGCGCCTTGAAGAAGTCCTCGTATTGCTCTACATTCCCGGCCAGCTCTTCCACACCGATAGAGGGCAGCGGTTCGCCCTCGGTCTGGCTCACGTCAAAGACAGACACAATCTTGAACGCCGGAACTTGGATTTCTTTTTTCTCGGTGACGGGGTTCCCGTCCTTGTCCATGACCGGCTGGCCCTGTTCGTCCAGCTTGGGCACTTCCTTTTTCACCTTGTAGGGGGCCGGGGCCAGAATCTTGATGCCTTTCTCGCCCCGCTTCACATTGCGGTGAAAATCGTCCCGCCACTTGTTGTAGCCCGCTACAAGCTGGCCGCCCTGCATGGCGATCAGCAGCGTATTGTTGAAGCTGTAACTGTGGAACTTCGCCATAGAGGTGAGATAGGCTTTGTAGCGTTCACTCTCGAAAAGCTCCTGTATGCCGGTTTCCAGCCGGTCGGTGATCTCTTTCATGCGGTCGGCGCTGTTCTGGCTGTTGAGAATGATGGGGACGACGGGCGGCGGGGCCGCAGCTTCGGCGGTGGGTGCTGCCTCCGGCTGCACCGTCCGGGCCGGGGCCTCGTCCCGCAAAATTTCCGGCGCGGGATAGGCCATCACCCGGTATTCCTCCGGCACCGGCTGGCCCTCATGGACACGCTGCCACTCGTCGCCGCTTTTCACCAGATAGCCGTAATCGGTGAAAACACCATGCTCCGTATTGGCAATATGCAGGCCAAAACGGGGCAGGAAAATTCCCGCTTTCCATTCCTCCGGCATATCCACCATGCCGGAACGGTTCAGATAGTAGTCACCCAACTGGCCCGTGCCGGTGACATCCGGCAGATGTACATAGTAGTCCACGTTGTCGGGGTAGTCGATGATCTGGCCGATACTGTGGAAGTCGCTCTGCGGGCTTGTCAGGGCGGCGTTCAGCTCCGAAAGCTCGGCTGCGTCCAGCTTTTCCAACCTTGCGGCAAGGAAGTTCAGTTCGTCCACGTCAGCGGACAGCATCAGATCGCGGGGCAGCTTAATGGGACGCTCCTGTGGGCTTCGGTAGTCGTACAAGAAAAAGTCATGCGGATTGTCGGCACTGATCCCGATTTCCCGCAGGGCTTCTTGCAGCTTTTCGGTTGTGGTCGGCAAAGAAAACCAAAGGCCCTCTTTGCCTTGCTCATAACGCTGTCGGTTATGAAGCAGGATAGAAAACACTTCGCTCATTTGATCGCTCCTTTCATATTCATAGGGGTTTGGGGCTTTCCCCAACAAGCAAAATCCCCGGCCCGGCAGGGTGGCCGGGTCAGGGATTTATCGGAAGTGTGGCTACACTTCCTATGCTTGCTACGTTACTCCGTCAGCTCCTTTTCTCCACACGGTAGTTGACGTACTTCCCGCCGGTATCGGCCAAAAGCACCGTCCCGTCGTAAGTTTTACCGGTTTTCATGGAGCGCAGGCCCTTTACCTTTGCCTTTCCGTCTTTGAGCAGCGCGGCGGCGATCTTCGAGGTGAACGTCTTGCCCCGTTCCTCAAAAAATCGGTCATTCTTCCACATGACAAACTGGCAGGCCCGGTTTCCGCAGTAATAGTTTTTCTTGCCCTCGTAGACGGCTTCGCCACAGCGGGGACACTTGCCAATAACAACACGCTCGGTCTGAAACAACTTTTGCGCGTCCTCGCTGATCTGCGAATACCGGGAAATCAGGCCCCGCGTCATTTCCTCAATGCCCGCCATGAAGCCCTCCGGGTCGGCCTCGCCCTTAGCAATGGCCGTCAGCTTGGTTTCCCATTCCGCCGTGAGCTGGGGAGAAGTCAGCACATCCGGCAGGACGCACACAAGGTTGTGGCCGTCCTTGGTGGGAAGTAGCTGTTTGCCTTTGCGTTCCACAAAGCCCATCTGCACCAGCTTTTCCAGAATGGAAGCGCGGGTTGCCGGGGTTCCCAAACCTTGGCGCTCGGCGTCCTCCGGCATATCCTCGGCCCCGGCCCGTTCCATAGCGGATAGCAGCATATCTTCGGTGTAGGGCTTGGGCGGCGTGGTGAAATGCTCGGTGATACTGGCCTCCACCGGGTCAAAGGTCTGGCCCTCGGTGATCTCCGGCAGCTCCCGTGCCAGCTCCGGCGCGTCCTCGTCGGCGTCGGTCTTGAACGACGCCTTGAAGCGGCGCTCAATCTCTTTCCAACCGGGGGTGAGAATGGTTTTTCCCTTGGCGGTGAACTCGTTCCCGGCGCAGGTGAATGTGGCGGTGACAGCCTCATACACATGGGGCGCGGCCACGGCACACAGCAGCTTGCAGCACACAAGGGACAGCAGTTTCTTTTCGCCCTCGGTCAGCCCGTCAAAGCCTTTCTGCACAAACTCCATCGTGGGGATAATGGCGTGGTGGTCGGACACCTTTTTGCTGTTCAGTACCCGGCCAAACTGCGGGGCAATGTCCAGCCCCGCTGCAAAGGAAAGCAGCGGCCACAGGCCGGACACGATGCTTTCCGCCGTGGGCTGCATATCGTCGGTAAGATACTGACTGTCGGTGCGGGGATAGGTCAGCAGCTTCTTTTCATAGAGCTGTTGGGCATAATCAAGGGTCTGCTTGGCGGTAAATCCAAACAGGCGGTTGGCCTCCCGCTGCAAGGTGGTGAGATCGTAAAGACGGGGCGGCTGCTCCGTCTTTTTCTCACGCTTCACCGATACACAAACGGCCTGCGCTCCTGCACAGGCCGTCTTGGTGGCGTCGGCGTCGTCGGGGTTCATAAAGCGGTCGCTAGCCGCCTCCATGCCGCCCGCCGCGATATGGACAACGTGGTATTTCTCTTTCTTGAAATTGCTGATTTTAGCCTCCCGGTCAACCAGCATATTGAGGGTAGGCGTCTGGACACGGCCCACGGTCAGGGTCTTGTGATAGAGAATGGAGAAAAGCCGGGTGGCGTTGATCCCCACCAGCCAATCGGCCTGCGCCCGGCACAGGGCCGATTGATACAGGTCGTCGTAGTCGGCCCCCGGTTTCAGGTGGGCAAAGCCCTCGCGGATCGCGGCGTCCTCCATGCTGGAAATCCAAAGGCGCTTGAACGGCTTTTTGCAGCCCGCCATCTGGTAGACAAAACGGAAAATCAGCTCACCCTCGCGCCCGGCGTCGGTGGCGCACACAAGCCCCGTCACGTCGGGGCGCTCCATCAGAGAGCGCAGCACGGCAAACTGGCCTTTCTTCTCGGCAGGGATGATGTACTGCCATTCCTGTGGCAAAATCGGCAGGTCGTCATAGCGCCACTTCTTGAAGCGCTCGTCATAGGCTCCGGCGTCGGCAAGGGAAACAAGGTGGCCGATACACCAGCTCACCAGATAGCCGTTTCCCTCCATGTAGCCGTCCCTTTTCTGATCCGCACCGATCACGCCCGCAATGCTGCGGGCGACGCTCGGTTTCTCTGCAATTACCAACTGAATACTCATTCCTTATTCCTCCTTATCCTGCGCGGGTTCCTCGTCCTCCGGGGTCGGTTCGTCCTCGTCGTCCTCGTCCTCGCCAAAATCGTATTCGTCCAGCTCGTCGCCGCCCTTGGTGTCGGCCTTGGGCTTCTTAAACTTGAAGAAGTAAAGGGCCGCGCCGCCGCCGATCAGGGCCACCACAAGGAACACGACAAGGCCGCCCGTGCCGCTGCCTTTCGCTTCACCTTCCTGCGGCTGCTCGGTTTCCTCCGGCTCCTGCGGTTCCGGCTCCGGGCCGGTACACTCGGTCATATTGGTTTTACATACCGGGCAATTCGTGTTGACGGCTCCCGCCGCGCACTTGGTCGTACAGGTACAGGTTTCCGGGGCGGCTTTGCCGTCCTCCAACAGTGCTTGCAGGTCAGCGTCGTCCACTTGGTTGAGGAAGTGAACGGCGGTTTCCTTGTCCTCGTTAGCGCGGTCGATCAGGATATAAAAGTAGTTGCCCGCCTTGGTGGTAACGGTGATAAGCTGCTTATCCCCATAAAAATCATCCACCAGTGTTGCATTGCCCTCCGGGGTAACAGGTACGCCCTCCGGCTCCATGCCGCCGGTGGTGGGTTCTTCCTCCTGCGGTGCCTCGGTGGTTTCCGGCAAAGGCTCCGGGTTGGGGTCAGTGCCACCGGCAAACGCGGTGGTGGAAAAGGCCGTCAGGCAAAGCACGGCGGCCAGCGTCACGGTAAACGTGCGAATGATCTTATTCTTCATCGGCATTGTCCTCCTGTTCAAAATCCGGCTGCGGGGCCGGGGCGCTCTGCAAAGCGCCGCCGCGCAGGAACGCCGCAAATTCCTCCGGCTTCATGTTCAGGCCGCGCACAAGCTGGATGATCTGCAAATTCTCCTGCTCGGTCTTTGCCGCTTCCAGCTCACGAAGCTGCTTTTGCAGCTCCGCGATCTTGGCCTTGGTTTTCTCAATGTCCTTTTCGATACGGTCAAGTTTGTTTGCCATAGTCAAAACTCCTTTCTGGCGTCAAGGCAGACGCCCGTAACAATAGAAATGCTGCTGCCAATAACTCGAATTGAGGTTGGTGTAGGAAATAGGGTCGCCACAGTGCAACATCACGGAATTGCCCACATAAATGCCGACGTGGGAAACGCCGGTGGTGTCGTAGGTGCCGACGAAAAATACAAGGTCGCCGGGCTTGGCCTGCTCCGGGGAAACAGGGGTACAGATATTGCAAAGGCCCTGTGCGCCCAGCCGTCCCACGTCCCATCCGCTGTGATTGATTACCCAGCTCACAAAGCCGCTGCAATCAAAGCTGGTGCTGGGAGAGCTGCCGCCCCACACATACGGATAACCTACATACTTTTCCGCCTCGGCCATCATTGCGGCAAAGGTGGCGTCCTCCAAAGCCTCCGGGGGAATGTCGTAATAGGTCGGCTCCTTGACGGTGGAAGCGTTGGGATAGGTGCCGTTTGGGAACAGGTCAGGCCGGTTGCCCAGCGTGTGCATATACACCGCATACAGGCTCATTTGTTCCTCGCCCATGATGTAAACAGGCAGATGGGACATATCGAAGTTTTCCAGCTTCACGTTGCAGATGTAATAGGTGTAGGGAACTTGCACAGTATAGGTGTTGCCCTCGCTGTCCGTCCGGGTTTCGGTGCGGTATCGGGTTTCGGTTTCAATGGTCTGTGTCAGGGTATATTGCTTCTCAAAGAGCATGGCAAGGTCGCCTTGCACGTCGCCCAGCGTATAGACGCCCTCATGCAGCGCCGACAGGATGGAAGTCAGCACATAGGGGTCATGACCGATCTCGTCCAGATCGAAACGGTATTCGTCATAGCCGGGGTGCAGGCTTTCGTAGTTGTCAAGCTCATACTGCAAATCGGCCTCCATGTCCGCATAGGCGGCTTCCGCCCCCAGCATATCGCTGTCCTCGGACAGATAGGACGTGGCTGCCACGCCGGTTCCTGCACTGCCGAACATGGCCGTACAGGATTGCAGGCCGCCCATAATCAGCATGAGCATAAGGCCCACACCGCCGATCAGCAGCACACCTTTCCAGTGCCGGGCCACAAAGGACGCGGCCTGTTTGCTTTTCTCGGCGGCTTTTTTGGCGGCTGCGGCGGTGGTCTTGGTGGCGCTGGCTGCGCCCTGTGCCGTCTGGCCCGCCGCCCGTGCTGCCTTGGCATAGTCCCGTTTGATTTTCTGTTTCTGCCAGAACCGGGCCACCGGGTTTTTCACCGCCTGCGCCATTTCCGGGTTGTCCCGCAAGGATTTCTGGTAGATGTACTCCGCATTGGCGGCAATGGCCTTTTTCTCGGCCTTGGCTGCGGCCCGGTAGGGTTTGAGCTTGTGGCGGTGGACGCCGCTGCGGATCATGCGGCCCGCCTGCCGTTCCGCCAGTTCCTCCCCCTTGTGGCCGCCCTCCACGCCCACATTTTCGTGTTCTACCTCGTGGATTTTTCCGTGGAGGTAAAGCCCGGCTTCCTGTATGGGACGACTGGCCGGGTTTGGTTTGAGCTGGGGAGGGGCTTTCTCCACCTTGTCAAAATACAGCCTGCTTTTGGCCTTGCCCTTGGCCTCGTCATAGACGGTTTCCTTGGTGACGACGCGCTTTTTTGGCAGGGCTTCTTTGGCCGCTTCCAGCTTATCCGCCCGTTTTTCTGCCTTTTTGATATACGGGGCCAGCTCTGGGGAGGCCCGTTCCTCGGCGGTAAACTGCAACCGGGAAACGGGGCCGGTAGCCTGCGCCACGGTTTTTCCAGCGTCCTTGGCCGCTTTCTTTGCCTTGTGGCGGTCGTGCAGTTCGTCCGCCCGTTCCAGTATTTTTTCCGCCGCGCCCTCCGGCTGGGCGGTGTATTCCTGCTCGGTCTCCCGGCTGGACACATTGACGCTTTCGCCGGTGGTCTGGTTATCCAGCGTCAGGCCGTCGCGGGTCATGTGCTGCGTTACCTTGTCGCGGGGTTTTAAGGGTTCCATATCCGATCACCTCCTTGCTGTCTGTTCCGGCAGCGCCCGGTTTCGATCTCTGCAATATAGCGCAGGATGGGGTACACCTGCGGGGGAACAACTGCGTTTCCCAAAGTCTTTAACCGTTTTGCCACATTCGCCGGCGGGTCGCTGATTAAGTACGGGATTTGCGCCGGTTCTTTGGCCCACATGGAATGTCCGTCCATCTCCGGGGGAATCCCATCAGCCATTCCACCCAGTCGGGATTCAGTTTCACATCCCCCGGCGGGCTGCCCAGCAGTTTGTAAACCGCCCATGACAGCCGCGCCGTCCATACGGTTCCGCTGGGGTTGTATTTTCGGAAGCTCCCGGTCGGGGTCATCCGCACATCGACAGTCTTCCCCACATCCCCCGTGTCGCTGGCAAGGGGCGTGGGAAGCAGTATGGCCGATGATGAAAGTTCTTTTGCGCTCATGCCATGCGCCGACGGCGACAGCAGGAAGTACGAAAACCCTAACGGCGTAGCCTGCCTGCTCCAAGTCAAAAACCGTCTTGTCGAGCCCCAGATGGATGAAGCCAGCAACATTTTCTCCAAGCACCCAAGAGGGGTGCAGTTCCCGGATAACGCGGAGCATTTCGGGCCATAAATACCGTTCGTCCTCAAATCCCCGTTGTTTCCCGGCGCTGGAAAAGGGCTGGCAGGGGAATCCCCCGGAAATAAGTGTGATGGTTTCTCGTCCTGTTTTTTCAAAAAATGCCTCCTTTGTCACTGTGGTAATGTCCCGGAATTTTGGTACCTGCGGCCAGTGCTTTTTCAAAACTTCCATCGGGAAATCCGCCCATTCGCACTGGCATACGGTGGTAAACCCTGCGGCTTCCGCCGCAAGGTCGATCCCGCCGATCCCGGAAAACAGGCTGAAATGTGTTAAGGCGCTCATACCGTCGCCCCCTCGCCTAACCGGGTCGTCATGATCTGGTAGAGCTGGGTGTTTTTCGGGATGGGGTTCTTAAAGGGCAGGATCACATTTTCGTAAATGAGAAGCCCCTCGCCGGGTTCGGAATTGTCCACATACCGTAATTGCTGGGGCGAAATGTTCAGCCGTTCCGCAAGGATTTTGCGGTCGCCGCTGGCTTGATTGAGCAGGCAGATGAAGTCGCTGTTTTCCAAAATGTTCTCAATTTCCGGGGAGGAAAGCAGGTCTTTCACATTCTGTGTCGCACCTGTGGGAATCCCGCCCCACTTACGAAAACGCTTCCAAATCTCACAGGAAAAGGCCGCCGTCTGTTCCTCACGCAAAAGCAGGTGGAACTCATCACAGAAATACCATGTCGCCTTGCCCTTGCTGCGGTTTTGGGTGACGCGCCCCCAAATCTGGTCTTGGACAATGAGCATACCGATTTTCTTTAGCTGCTTGCCCAGCTCCTTGATGTCAAAGGCCACAATGCGGTTTTGAATGTCGATGTTGGTTCTGTGGTTGAACACATTTAAGCTGCCGGACACATACAGGTCAAGGGCCTGCGCCACCCGGTCGGCCTCCGGGATATGCTGGTCTAACAGGGCTTTGTGCAGGTCTGCAAGGATGGGCATATTTTCCGGCTTGGGGTCTGCCAGATAAGGCCGGTAGATCACCTGTACCGCCCGGTCGATCACTGTCTTTTCAATGGCTTCCAGCCCGTTCTTGCCACCCATGACAAGCTCACAGAACGACAGTACAAAGTCGGATTTTAAGGCCAGCGGGTTTTCATCCTCGGAGTAGTTCAGGTTGATGTCCAGCGGGTTCACATAGTTTTTGCTGGTAGGCGACAGCTTCACCACCTGCCCATGCAGCCGCTTCACAAGGGGGTAATACTCGGCCTCTGGATCACAGATATACACATCGTCCGGGGTGCAGAGGAACACGCTCAAAATTTCTGATTTACAGCTCATACTTTTGCCGCTTCCCGGTGTCCCCAGCTTTAGCCCGTTGGGACACCTCGCTCGTTTGCGGTCGAGCATAATCATGTTGCCGGTCTTGGCGTTGATCCCGTAATACATGGCGTCGCCGCCCTGAAAAAGCTCCTGCGTTACAAAAGGGACGAACACGGCCACGCTGGAAGTCGTCAGGGAGCGTTCAATCTGGATGTGGCTGGCCCCCAGCGGCAGGCTGCTCATAAGCCCCTGTTCCTGTTGGTAGTCCAGCCGCACAAGGGAACAGTTGTATTTCTGTGCAATACCGGCAGCCCAGAACACATCGTTTTCCAGCTTTTGCCGGGTGTCTGCGGTGTTCAGCACCAAAAAGGTAAGCTGGAACATCCGTTCATTCCGGCTCTGCAAGGTCTTTAGCAACTCCTTGGCGTCCTGCCCGTAGGTGGCAAGGTCGCTGGGAAGTATATCCATGTCGTAGCCGCTGCGGACAGCCCGTTTCTGTTCCTGAATCTTCATGGCGTCAAGGTCGGTGATCTTGCGCTTGACCGTCTTAATGGCGTCGCTCTGGTCGATGGCCTGCACATGGAGGTTCACCACAATGCCGTTTTCCGTGTTGAGAAAGTCGGCCAGCATTTCATCCGACAGTTCCGGGGAGAGGATTTGCAGAAAGCTCACCGCCCCGTATTTGCCGCCCAGCCCGAACATCCGGGCATTGCCGAAGCGGAACGAGGACGGGGCGATAAAGTCCTTGGTAGAAAGCCCCGACGGGGCAAGCCACTTCCAGTCAAAGGAGAACGGTTCCCCGTCCGGGTGGAAAATGCTGTGCATGACTTCCAGCCGTTCCTTGGCGTCCAGTCCCCACGCGGAGGCCCCCATGCTCTTGAAATAGCCCAAAAGGTCGGTTTCGATCCGGCGCAGTCTGGCGCGGGCCATTTTCAGGCTGTCCGCCTCGATGGTATAGGTCATAAATTTCCGCTTCATCAGTCCGTTGTTCCCGTTCACAAGCTGGTCTTGCAAAATGTCGGAATACTCGCTGCGGATGTCGTCGAAGTCGTCCCCCTGCGCCCGGATTTCAAAGCTCTTGGCGTACTGCTTGGGGTCGATCTTGCGGTTGATAAAGGAAAACTGCACATGAATGGAGGCGTCCAGATAGTTGTAGAGGTCGCACAGGTTTTCAAAGATGGCGGTCTTGGTGTCCGCCTGCGCCAGTTGGTAGCTGATGTCCGTAAACTCAATGCACTTGGAAAAGGTGCGGGGCGTCACCCGGCACACGCCGTCCTGATACATGGCCTCATAGGGAATACTGACCTGCGCCGAATGGGGCTTGCCGTCGCCCTTATACTTTCGGATGACGGCCTGAATCTCTTTCTTTTCGGCGCGGGTGAGCTTGACCGGCGCTTTTGCGCTCGTTTCGTTCTTTTGCTTTTTGGACAATGGCGTTGACCTCCTTTTCCATTTGGGATTGCCGCACAAGGGCGGTATAAGCGTTGTTGGTCTGGTAGGGCCGTTCCTTGGGCTGGATGAAGCAGCACTCTACGATCTGGCGCACCACCACTTCAAGGGGCTGGCCGTGTTTTTCGTAAAGTGCCAGCAGAAAGCCCGGCAGCATGGCAAACACCATAATGAGCGCCGCCGCGCTGGTCGGGACGCGGCCCCGGATCAAAAAGAAAAGCGGGACGCCAACAAGCAGCGCACCGCCAAAACAAATGAGCTGGCGTTTCGTCAGCCCGAATACTACCTTGGATTTGACCTTGGTTAAATCCTTGGGGACAGTTACATAAGCCATAAAAAGTCACCTCGTTTCTTTAGTGGGCGGTAAATACGGCCTTGCTGATACTTCCCGTCTTGAACAGACAGAAGCAAAGCAAAACGGTATAGCCCATACAGCCCCAGATCGCACCGGATATGTCGTCGGCGGTTCCGATCTGCTGGATCAGCACCGCATAAATCCCGACAACCACCATGATTAAAAAGGCTTGGAAGCCCAGCGCAAGCAAGGATTTCAAGTAGTTCTGGCCCATGCCGCGCCACTCTGCATTGCCCAGCGTGGCAAGGGGGATCGGCCCCAATGCGGTCACGGCGTAAATTTCAATCATTCTTCCATAGGTCACAAGGAAAATGCAGATGGAAAGAATGTTCATCGTCAGCCCCACAACAAGGGTCTGGAACCACAGGCCCAGAAGCGGCCCGATGTCCATTGCTTCAAGGCGGCTTTCCAGATCAGGGAGCAGCGTGTCAAAATCAATGCTGGTATCTCCGATAATCACCCCGGCGCTCTGGTTGACGACCTGCTGGGTGGCGTCAAACACGCCCATGACGATATTCCATGTGTTCGTCACAATGAGGATGGCAAAGGCGCTTTTGAAAATCCAGCGGAAGAACATGGAGCTGTCGAAGTCGTGCATATTGTTCTTTTCCACAATCATGTCGATCAGCTCATAGCACATCACAAGGGCGAGAATGGCCGCCGCAATGGGGACGATCACCGTTTCGGACAGGTTTTGCAGCATGGAGAAAATGCCGCCGTTCCAGTCCTGCGGGGTACTGCCCACATCCGACGCGATTTCCCCGACTTTGGTATTGACCGTGTTAAACAGGCCGGACAGGTTGCCCATGATACCGTCGATCAGGATTCCTTTGATCCATTCCCCGATTAAATCACCGATCATGTGGGGACACCTCCTTTCCCGCGCCCTCCCAGATCAGAGAGGACGCGGAGGGTTTTCTAACACACATGGGGTTATCCCAGCAGCCCGGACAGCAGCGGAACAAGGGTCATGCCAATGAGGGCAACGCCACCTCCGGCGACAAGCTGCTTGATTCCCTGTGACTTGCTTGCAGGGTTGTCCGCCCCGTATCCCTCCAAAAGATTGACGCCGCCCCATA
>ONZW01000433.1_pt1 | contig 32186 bp, 25 predicted proteins | sample 1671071 | NCBI WGS metagenome assembly ONZW01 (sample SAMN06348119, study PRJEB24527) | human gut metagenome | biome: human gut; feature: ankylosing spondylitis patient; material: feces | host: Homo sapiens | place: China | collected 2015-10
CTACTATAAGCCCCGTCTATCGGGACTTTGCGCGATATAAGGGGCTAAACACAGGGAATTGGCCGTTTATAAAACGCCTCTGTTCGGATGTCGGATACAGTCTTACTTTCGTTGCTATTAACATCTTTGGCCTCTCGGCTACATTTTATGACGAAGACTTCGGAACTTTTGAGAAAAAGACACTCGGTTTCAAACATTGTCATTCACCTGATCTTTACAACAAAGTATCGGAGAAAGAAAATGACTCGTGATGTCTTGGCTTATACCATTGATACTTTGAGGTATGAGGCCGAAAAAATAGGCTGCTCTCCCATCGAAATCAACGGAGAGGCAGACCATATTCACTTGCTTCTGAGATTCCCGCCCGACTTGTCAGCAGCAAAAGCCGTTTGCTTGCTTAAAAGTCGCTCGTCGGGAGCAGTACTTAAGAGATTCCCGTTTTTAAGAACTTATTCAGCCTCCGGTTCTTTTTGGTCAGCCTCTTATTTTGCCGCATCGGCTGGAGGTGTCACCATTGAAACCTTGGAAAAATATGTACGCAATCAAGGAAAATCAAACGCCTTTCATCCCCGTCCTGTCGGACGAGGGTTTCCCGGCGGTTGAGCTAATGGCTTCTTCCGTTTGTTTTCTTTCCATTTTGGCCTTAATCAAATGAATTACAGGACCTCAAGAGAGGCTACTTTTTTGACTTTTAAATAGTCCCTAGCCCTAGCCATTAAACGTGTTTAGCAATATGACATTCGGTTTAACCATGGTTCGAAATCCTTAGTAAAAGCGCTTTCACTTCACATCAAGTTGCTGAACTAAGACTTCATACTCACGGAGGAAAACCCCCGGTAGCCAAATATCATCATGATGAAACGAAACAATCTTATACATGAGCTTTTCGTACACCGATTTGACGAGTCCTCTGTCAGTGGTTACTAGCGATTTAAAATTTCTTTCGATTACAGCGACTCTCTTCTCAACTCTCTTTTTCGTGAGACTAGTTGAGTTGCCTTCCTCTTTTCGGATTACGAGAGCCACTGTTGCACGAGTTTCACCTTGATTCGTGTGGAAGTTAACCACAGCATTTGCCCTTAAAAACTTCTCAATTACGGCTTGAATATCGAGCTTAACTTGCCCAATATCTTCATGGAACGAGAAAATCTCAATTGGAAATTGTTTAATGACAATGACATCTTCAGGAATGTCATCGCCATTTTCAAATATCACTACTTCTTTTGGCAAAACATAGTGGGAATAGACAATCTTTTGGGATTCCATAAAATATTCCAAACTGCAACAATCAGGTTCCTAAAAATTACCCTTGATAATCAAGGTTCTCGGACTTTTTGACTTTCAGGTAATCCCAAGCCATCAACTTTGTGTAACAATCAAACATCGAAAGAAAGTTTTCGCCGGCATAGGTAAAGAAGTCCCAGCCGTCAAACTTAAAAATCATGCTGTAAGTTTCAATGGGAAAAGGAGAGTTCCCGTCAAATCTTCCGACCTGACAGATAATTTCTTCTCCTTTCACAAAGTCGCCGGGAATTTCCAGATCTGCTTCGTCATGGCAAAGTTCAACTTCGACCATTGCTTTTCTCCAAATCAGGCTTCACCGATAACGGATTTTTTTGTTAATGTGGTTTTTCCACCCACAATAATCGACACAATCATCGTGTCCATAGGAAGCAATTTTTGAACGTAAGTTTTGTCTTTCTTGTCTGCTTTCGGGTGAGACTCAAGCTTTTCGTACATTCCATCGACCAATTTCTCTCGCTCTTGGAGCAAAGAAGTCAGGCGATTAGCCTGAATTTCATCAAGCTCCACAGTCAATTCAAAAGTGCTCATTTACTTTCCTCGTAGATAATTAACAAGCGGCTTCTTTGAAACGCTGTTCGAAGAACTCGACAACTTCTGTTCTCTTCCAACGGCGTTTTCCTTTGGGAGAAAGTTTGTAGGGCTTTGGAAAATTGGGGTCTTTAATAACCTCATCCGTAAGAGAAGAGTTATAGCCGTTCCCCAACATGACATCTATATCTGCTCGGGATACAAAATAAGGCTCAATCCTTGGAATACGGCGCACCACAATATCTGCGATTGAAACGGCCAGCGCCTGCTTATCCTCGTCATTTAGATGTAAGGCATTATCAGCCATACCTTCCTCCTTAATGCTTATGTTCATTCTTTCAGAAGAAAATTCTTTCTCTGTCTGAAAAACAGCAGGAATTACTCAAATTTTCTTCTGCCGGAAATTGTTCTTACGTTAAGGATTAAACATGACCGGATCTGTTGAGGAAGCCTTTGTGAACGTAGCGCTACGTTTTCAGATTTTGCGTTGTTGACGAGGCTGTGCTCACGGAATTAAATTCTTGATAAATAGAAAGAAAAACAATTTAAGGAGAAGATAGTGAACTATATCCAACGGCTGGCCGTTTTATCTTTTACGGCAGTTTCAATTTTAGGATTAAGCGCTTGCACGACAACGGCGGTTTTAACGCCTGAAGAAGCCTTAAAAAAAGACACTGATGACCAGATTTACAGCGATAAGCAAAGTCTCGCATCAAATATTTGTGACTATATGGGAATCTTTTGTCCAAAAGATGTAACCATGTCAGAAGCTGAATTTGAAAAAATGGTTGGTTCTGAAAAAGCACCGAACACCGGCATTGAGATTTCTAAGTTGGGCGGCGTGATGCTGGCTTCTTCATGGCTCTTTCCCACTTCTCTTGCAACTCAAACACACCAACTTGGCGCGGGATGGTTCTTTTTAGGAGCCGGTTTGTTGCAAAGTGCTATCACACCGTCCGACTGGAAAAATTCTCGTGTTTTGGCTTTCGTTCCTGTTGATAAAGCCAAAACTGCCGAAGAAGCCAGAAAATACTTTTTGGATAATTTAATAGCTGCTGAGAAAAAGGTCATCAAGGCAAATCATTTTGAAATTGTTAAAGAATGGCCTTTGCAAACAAAAGAATTTTCTGATCACACCACCACATTCACAAATATCGCAGTCAAGGGAAAAGACGTTTGTCCCTTAAATGAGAAAAACGAGCAAACGTGTATTTTCGATGCTGCCGTTGTTCATGGTGGCCTCAACGCTGTAAAAACCGTTATTCCAAACTGGCTTCCAAACGGAGGGCAAGAAGCATGGAGAATTTCAAGAACCGGGGCTATTTTCCGTTCAGAACCTTATCGAATTTCAAAAGTTATCCAAAAGGATCTTGTTATCCAAGTTGCCGAAAAACTCCCAGATAATTTTTATGTTTACGTCCCTGCGACCGACGTGGGTGATAAGAAGAAAGACGGTCCTGCTTTCATCATGACCAATAAAACTGTCTATCCCTTTATTTACGTTTTTAATAAAAACAAATAATAGTTGTCTATCCACTTGAGAACCCCGACATCCATCGGGGTTCTTCTCTACGGTTATTAAAATCTATTGCAGCAATCAAGCCAGCGCCAGATTAGATAGATAGGTTGCTCCCCTGCGACGGGAATTACTTTTCCGGGACCCCATGCCTCCACCATAGCTCCGACTTTGTGAGATCTTTGAGTGTCTGCTACCGGATGTGCCATTGTGAATTTATATTGTGTCTTCGGAAAATACGGCGCGATATATCCGTTGCACAAAGCATCGTCGCCCATCGTAGCCCAAGCAAAGCCTCGTCTGTGGATTTGTGTCATAACTCTGACGGCACCTAAAGAAGTTCGTCTCAATATCCCTAACCGTTCGTTTATTCTGCCTGTAAGGGGATAGACAAGCCCCCATGTTCCTGCACACCAAAACAAAGGTTCCAGCGGCTTATTAACCGTACTCGACAACGCATCGGGAATACAAGATGCCAAGGCCGCAGGATTGGCAAAAAGAGCGGCTTCGGGATTTGCAAAATAGCTTATCTCACCGTTGCTCCAAGTCGGATCAAGTTCACTGATGTAAAGAAGATCGAAATCTGAATAACCGCCGGGGTTACAGCCCTTACCGGAGAACAGTTCCAGCATATGGACAAGCGGAAAAACATAATAGTGGTAGTGGTTAAAAGCAGCTTGGTCCGGAGAACCGGTCGGCGTTGTACCGTGACTGCCGAGATTCATGGGATTGATGTTAAGTCTGGTCCCGTTCAGCGCAGCCAGACACCCGGGGATAGTTTGAAACTCAATTAGGCGATAAGGCTCCCAAAAAGCTGTGACTAAGCCCGGCCTTGGGACTCCCAGTTGATCCTGACACATACAAACGGATTGATTTGAAGCTCCGTCGGGAACCTCTTCCCCGCTGCCAAAGAGGGTTGAAACGCCTTTCCCAACCCAATCCTGAATCCCTTCCATCCAGTTACTGTTTTCTCCGTTAGCCCATCCATCGGAAGAACCTGAAGAAATTTCTCCCGGATCTTCTTTTGTGGCGTTAAAAGGATTCATAGTAGCGCCGGCAAGTTTCATAGGAAAAATACAGCGCCAACAAATATCGGTAATGAGTTTCGGCCCGAGTAAATTCGCACTCTTACAGACAAAATCCTGAGAATTTGCAGAAAAGGAAAACAATAGGAGTACCGAAACAACTAAAACTTTCAAATTAATTTTGAGGTGCATTCAATTTGTCTCCCGGCATTAAATATTGTTCCTCGAGCTTTTGACGAACTTCGTCAATAGGTGCGCCATCAAGACGTTGTGATGCTCTTTCTTGAGCGTTGAAGCGCTGACCTTCGTAGTCACTCGGGCCACCAGTTCCTGTTAGAGCTTCCATCGTAAGTTTTTCCACGTCAGCTCCCATAAAGCCAGCCTCCTGACTCATTGCAACCCATTCATCCAAGTTGATTGCATCCCAATTTACCTTTCCGAAATCTGCAATGGAAATCCCTTCGCACTGCGGATGCTTGGCACTTCCGAAGTTTGCTGATCCGTAAAGCTGGCTTCTAATTTGCTCTTGGAGGATGCGTCCGAGCGGTGATTTGTAGCAGCAATAGCTATAACGTTTTTCAATACAAGCGCCAAGAACCTTGCTCTTGCAATAAGAACCCACGTAATGGCATTGTCTCAAAGCGCGATTGGAGGCAAGCTCGAACTCTTTTTCTTCGCATTTGTAGATTGTCTGAATTACGAGCATAGCCACTTGATAAGCTACATACACGTATCCGACAACAGCAACGGCTGTCCCTATAGCCTCTGAAACTTGATTGGCCGTGACCTTTGCCAATTCAGCAGAACTTTCGGCAGCACCGGCGGCGCCCGCCCCAGCTTGAATGCCCATCTTCTGAAGCATTGTGTTGATCATATCTGCTATAGCTTGAGAAATCTTTTTCTTTATTTCGTCTATAGCTGCGGTCAGCGGCTGAAAGAAATTTTTGACGGCACCGGAAATATTTTCAGCGTAGCTGGTAAGAGGTTTCGTAACAGGTGAAAGACCCTGTTTTACGATTTCGACGGCGGAATTATGTAAATCTTGATAAGCTCCCACAAAAGAAGGTTGCATTTCCCTATTCAGACTCATCATCGCACTATCAGCCATGTACACCTTGAAAGTCATGGTTATGTAGTCAACGAAATTGACGCTTGTAGGCTGTTCACAGCAATTTTGGATTCCTCCTACAGCCTTTTTACACTCATAGCTGGATCCTCCGAAGAGCGCGCAAACCACGTCTTCTGTCCCGGTAGCATTGCCGTTTTCGTCAGTTCCCGTACAGGTCATGTCTTTTGAAGCCTGTTGCGCAACATGAAGAAGGGCCGCCGCTTTAGTAAAGTCGGTACTTTGGGTGAAATCTGTCGTTATGCAATCCGTTCCCATACAAGCAACGCTTCCTGAGCATTTAAAACTCTTTTCGCTGACTGGGGTTGATACAACCTGATCGTAACCACAATCGTATGTGTTGGTATAGACGTAACAGTTACCGGAATTTCCCTGCGCTCCGTCGGTACACTCGGATTTAATGTAAGTACAGCCCGCATCCACAAGTCTCTGACAGTCGTCTAAATTTCCTCCTTCGTTCTTCGGGCAAACAAGAGTACCGTCCGTTGCCGTATAGCAATCCATATCGCCTTTATAAAAGGAATAATTAGCCGTTACATTTACTTTGCGACATAGAGGGTTGATTCCTTTTAAAGGAGACGCTCCAAAGTTATCCGAGCAGACTTCGTATCCTCCGAATGAAACACAACTGCCTCCTGCATTAGCATTTCCCGGCATTTCCACACATTCAACGGATCCCTGGGCCATGCCGTCAGAAACGGCCTTGGCCAGGTCAAAACATTCTTCAGGAGTCCACAAATCCCCCTCAAGAATAGCTCCAGGATCGTATTGAACGTTAATTCGTGCGTATGCTTCCCCTTCACCGCCTACTGCGGCACGGATCTTGAATCGAATTATCCCGTCTTTACCTGCTTCTTTGATCTCATTTGTGATATCCACTGGCGGCATATCCGATTGAATCTTTCTGCAAGATCTTTCGGTACAACCGGGGCCGCTTCCCGTCGGATCCCAAATCCAATGAGTTGAGTATTCACACCGCACCCCATCAATTCTTTGGTTATTGTCATCATAAGGAAATGGGCTGTGCGTTTCATAGATCATGCGTTCTTTGCCTTTGGGACCTACATAGACTCTCATCAAGTCGTCATAGGCAGCGTAATCAAGTTTGACGGATTTCAGAGCCTTGGGTTTTACTACCCGAAAACTCATCTCCTCTTCATAGTAGGAGCAGGATCCCCCTGGGATATAGTTATCGCCGACCTTACCAAGCCAAATGCTGATGCAACCTTCACCGCAGGAACTGATGTTGTAGGGGCCATCCTGATGTACTACAGGTTCAGTAAGATCATATAAATGCTGAATCTGGCAAGATCCTGTCTTATCTATGACCTTGGTACATTGCTCGTAAATTGGTTCATGTACTACTCTCTCCTGCAACAGATATTCTTCCATCGCAGTGCAGTCGGCCAAAGTCTTTGAAAAATCTTCCAGACCTTCAAGCGTCTCTTTTGTCTTTTGAACAATGGGATCGCTATCAGTAATTTGATTTTTCGGGAATGCCGAAACAGTCTTTAGGACGGAATAAGCTGCGGCTTCCGGGTCTGACGAATCTGCGTTTACCGAGCGTTTTTCGAGATCAACGATATAAGCGTTACCTTGCTTCCTGTACTCATCATTGTCCTTATAGATCCCCATGAGTTTTTGAACGTCCTCAACGGTCATGCCTTTACCGTTGTTGACGCCGTCAACGGACTGAGGCACAAGATCTTTTGCTCCGTAACCGAGTTTATTAACGTATCCCTTCAAGTCGCTGATGGCCGAATTTTGCATCTCTCGCCCGGCCATTGCTGCATTTTGCATATTCGCATTAGTGGAAGATGACTGAGCTGAAGCTGTTCCATAGTATGGGAGCGAGACCAGAGAAGCACAAACCGTATAAATGACGGTTTCCTTGAGTAAGAGGCGGATTCTTTTAAGCATCTTGTTTGCTTTGTTGATCTTTTACGACTTCTTTAATTTAAAAGATCCTGAAAACCAAGCCTGTCAGAAATGTTCCGAAAAACAGAGGAATCGCAACTCTGAAAAAATCAAAAGAGGACCTGGTAAGCCGTTAACTCGGTTACAATCACCGAACCACGAAAGGAGATGAACTTCATCCGAAGACCTCGCCCTTGAAATCTACGCCAATCCCTTAATTTTAGGAATTAGCAAAGGATTACGGCGTTTGCCGTAGAGGGCCCCGAAAGGGATCAGATGCGACAAAGCCCGGGTGGGACCGGGCTTTGGTGAATCTTAACTTCTTATGAGGGATGAGATGTTGACGTCATTTCTAACCTCGTGGGAGATTGTAGCAAACAATACAGTAGTCTGGACAGGTGATCTTAACATTGATTACAAGATCGTCCTCGTTTTGGTGTTGTGGGCTGTAATCCGCACGAAACTCTAGCGAGCTGAAAAAAGGCCGATTCCGAAAGGGTCGGCCTTGTGCGTTTCCACTGCTTTATTCAAGTTTTCCAGTTAAATCAATTGCAGGATCCTTTGGCGTGGAAATTAAGTTGATTTTTTCTTTTAATCCATAATCCGTTAAATCATTTTTTCCATCAAAGAGGCTAGTTTTTGGAAGATCCGGATTTTGAATGTTCATCCAATTTCCCAGTCCCTCGGTAAAGTTAAGCCCCGACTTCTCAGAGGAAAGTTCTATACGATCATTCCTATCCGAATCTATTTTGATGAGCGGAATATCGTAGTGAAACTTACTGGCGAAATTGTTGGTGAGGGTGGTTTTGTTTTTTTCAGTTTTGTGTGCAAGACCGTGATCAGAGAAATAGATTATAGAAAAAGGACGCCCTGTTACTGATTTTTCTTTCTTTAAAAGTTCAAAAACTTTTTCAATAAATTGATCTGTTTTTTTGATTGATGTCACATAACAGGCAACATACGAGAGATTTTTATCCCACGTCGTGTAGGGATTTTTTATATCCAAAATTCTTTTACATACATCCGGATGTGAGCCAAGTGTATGGAGAATAATCAGACGCGACTGATCTGTTTTTTGATCCAGTATTTGTTTGAACAGCTTCAATAAGGCAAAATCACTAATATTTTTTTCCGAATAATCTCCTTTATTGAGAAAAATCGCCTTATCCGCTTTTCTACCGATGGCCGACACTGGTGTGTCAAATTTTCCAACCATCCCCTGGTTCGATAACCAGTAAGTCTTAATGCCTGCGCTTCTGGCCAAATCAATAATTGAACGATCATATCTCGGTTTCCATTTATCTTTATCGGGGATCGTTAACATGTTTGTCAGGGAGCCTATCGTATATGTGCCTCCAGATTTCATTCCGTCTACCTTAACTGTAAAGTTATTGTCCAAGAACGGTGTATTTTCAATGGGATAACCGTAAGAATGAAAATAATCTTTTCTAGCACTCTCGCCAATGATAAGAATGTAATCGGTTGGGACACCTGTGCGATAACTTTTTTGCCACGAGCTTTTGGAAGAATATTTATCAAGTTCGGCCAATTGTTCTTTTGTTACTTCACCGGCTGAATAAAGCTTTCTAACAAACAACGTCGGTTCCAAAGCAATTACCAAGAACGCGCAGGAAAGCAACACATAAGTCTTATTTTTCCAGGGTTTAATTTTTGCTTTAAAGGCAATTAGATGACATAAAAGAGCAAGCACTATGATGAGTAGAGATTTTCCATACTCTTTCATAGGTATAAGGCTCAGAAACTCAGTGGCTTCTGAAAAATTTGTTGCCAGTAAAGAAACGAAGGACTGATAATCAGGCGCACCGTAAACAGAGGCAATTGGAGAGTAAAGAGCAGAGAGAAGAGCGATAGGAAAAACAATGAGATAAAAAGAGGACTTAGAGGAGACAAAAAAACTAAGAAAAATAGCAAAGGCAATGATTGATATTATTTTACCCCCCCCCCGCTAACATTTTGATTTAGTCCGAGAATAGCCAAGTGATTAATGCTTCCGAACCCTTGCAAAATAAACTTCGATAGAAGAAATAAAAAAAGACCGAAGCAAACTACACTTGTGATCTTGTAAATTAACGACCTGTATTCAAATTTCATAAATTCTCTTCCTTGTCCTACAACAACTAATCCCGAGTATTTTTATCTTATTGTTCGGCATTTTTTGCTCTTCTAAGAACCAGCCACCCAAGTCCTTACTCATGTATAGGAGGTCGCCGTCAAACGATATGTGCTGTTCCCGCAACAAGATCGTACCAAAGGGAGCTGCCCAGATAGCTTCTTTATTCCCTACGTGTGGAACTCTACTATATGACGGTTTGCCGTATTTTTGGGTTAACGACGCTTTGTACTCGTCAAAGGTTCCCGAGCTTTTAGCTCAACCGCAGGGAAATCCTCCTCCGACAAGACGGGGAGAAGTCACCGCAGTTGCAGGAATAACATTTGTTTTGAAGTTTTTGCGACAGAAAAACCATGTTTCATGTAAAAAGTCGAAGCATCTTCAGAAATGGGATGGACAACCAGAGCAACAACGCCAATTGTTTCAGAAGCTGTCCTCACAATTCTTACGGCTTCGTACAATAAGGATTCACCCAGACCGTGCTGTTGGTACCTCCTGTCGACTGCAAGCCTCCCAAGAAGAATAACAGGCAAAGGTTCCGGCATATTTCGTCTTAATTTGGCTCGAAGGTCCACATGCCGGACAGAGTGAGAGGCCAAAGAAAAATAACCTGCTACATCCCCTGTTTCAGTTGAGAAGGATACAAAAGTACGACTCGCTCCTCTGATTTCATTCTCGAGAGCTTTTGTTTTGAGCCAATTATCAAGAGTCCGCTCCCCACAATTGAAATTTTGGAACAATTCTTGATGCTCTTCTTTTAGAGGTCCCGGCTTTGTAAATAGAGCCATCTCATTCTTCCCAAACGGGCTTAAGATTCAACAAACGCTTTCTTGCAGAAAGAATTCGCGGATCCTTCTCTCCTTCGTTCAGCTGATCCATAAAATCATTAAATTCCTTTTCAGAAAGAAAGGTAGTTCTTTCCTCGTCCAATAATGCACTGTGAAGAGAGCGGAGACCGTCAATAACAAGTGCTGTTTTGCTTTCGCCTGTTTTTTCCACTAAGTTTTCTAACATCGCCTTATCAAATTGGCTGAGTCTTACTGTAAGAGCCGTCATAGTTGTTCCTGAGATACTGCATTCTGATTGTATTATTGTACTGCAAATTGCAATATTCTATCCTCTTTACACTTTCAAAGAAAGATTTCCCGTGAACTACCGCAGGCTTACGACTGCGGAATTCCGGGGCGTTTTGTTAAATAAGTGGGTTACTTCCCATTAACAATCTTTTCCGAGAGTAACGAAATCTCCTCTACTTTGAAGACCTTCTTTTTGTTATCGGCTCTTACCACTGTAGGGGTTGCTCTGATCTGAAACCGCTCCTTGAGCTCCGGCGTCAGCAGGTAAACAGGTTCCCGCCAACTTTCATTCATGGACTTTATCTGCTCGAAAGCACCTGAAGATTTAAATTCCGTCACTAACAAAAGAACATTGCGATTTTGAGACTGTTCTTCTTTAACAAGTTTGGCTACAGCCTCAACTTCTTTAGGTATTGAAGCATTGAAAACAATGACTGTTTTGGTAAACGGCATCCGATCAAACGGATTAAATTTTTGCCCAGCCTTGAATGCAACTGTTCCGTCTGCTCCGTAAACATCACGATTTAACACTATGCTCGGATCAACGATCCTTTCTGTCGATTCCTGAGCTAATGGCAGACTTACGTAATGATCCTGCTGACGCTCCCAGAAGCGATTTAATGCCTCTTCCTTTTTTCTTTCCCAGTCGATTCTCGCAACCCTCTCTTTAGCAATTTCCTGAATGTCTCGTTCCGTAATTTCAAAAACTTCGCCTTGAGTTTTTTGATTAAATTCGGCTCCTTCTTTAGCCTTTTCAATAGCCCATTCACGAGAGGTCACACCGGAAACGATAAGCGCAGGACGCCTTGTTAAAGCCTTTTTAGTGACAACCTCCTGTGCTATTTGATCCGCAGCCGTTTTAGATTGATCTTCTGCCAATCCTAAGGCCGTACCAAGATTCTTGAGCGTTCTGGAAATCTTTTGCTCGTCTGCGCTTTGTTTTTCTTCCGGGGCGCCGTCAACTCGATCAAGCAACATTGTCGGAGCCACTGTTACGTCATAGCGCTGGAACAGTTCCGGATCCAAAAGAATGTTCGGCTGAGGATTCATACCAAGAATCAGATCCAGAAGCCACTTTAATCCGTCGTTAATGGTGCCTTTACCGTTAAAACCCTTTAAAACGAAGCGTACTGTATTGTCCCCTGCATAGGCGTCTATCAGAGCTTTAACCTTTTCTTTTCCCATTGACTCTGAGATGAAGAAAGTTGTCAGCCACTTCGTTTCTGTTTCAGGATTAGCTGCCGATTGCTCTTTTGATCCCCGACCAAGAGACCGCTCATTCTCCGAATCTTTAAAAAGCGTTTGAGATTCCTTTACAGCAGAACCGGCTTTTTGCATTGTTTCCGGGCTGGCAAGAATCGCATCTTTCTGAGCGTTAAGCTCTATTCCTAGTTTTTCTAAAGCATCCGAGTCTTGATTGTCAGGCTTACGCCTTGATTCCAGTTTTTTCGCTTGTTCCTTAAAAATATTCAGATCTTCCGGAGAAAATTTGACCCGGTTTTCCTGAATCGAAGATTCCCCAGTTGCTGCATTGGCTGAATTTACGACACTGCCGAAAAAGAAAAGCAAAACAGAACGGTACGCCTTAGGTTTATCGTTTCTTCCGAAAAGAACAACGGGTGAGTCAGATTCAGTTGCCACCGATGCCAATCGACTGCTTTTTCTCCAACCACTCCGGCTTGTTTTCTTCCCGGGTGCGGCATCCTCAACAGTTAAAGGCTTTCCTGCGGATTTTTCTTTGCTTTCGTAAATAACGCCCGGATCCCAAATCTCTCCGCGTTTGATCTCTTTAGTCTCGGTTTTCCGGAATACTTCTTTGACCTTTAAGGTCGCGTCTTCGTCCTTTGAGACCAATTCTTCCGGGGATACGTAAAGTTTATTTTCGGGATTAACGTTAGAACTGGCTGTTGCGTCAGTAACGGGACGTGACGTACCTGTTCTTGAGTTTCCATCGCTTCTTGAGTCTTTAACCTGCTTCTCCGGGGCTGATGACTTGTCGTTTTCCTCAAAGGTTCCGTCACTGTAAGGGGTAGCGTACTTCTTCTCTCTGAGCTTGGCTTTTTTCGCTTCACGTTCTGCAATCAATGCTTCGCGTTTTTGTCTGGCGGCTTCCCTTGCTGCGATCTGCTTTTGACGCTTGAGCAGACGTTCCTGTTCTCTCTGATTTTTGCGTTCAAGTTCGGCCTCCGCTCGTCTCTGAGCCATTATTTTCTGCTTACTCTTTTTCTTTTTTACTACTTTCTTTTTAACGCCGAAAATCTCCCCCACGGTCGTAAGTTCATAATCTTCGACCGCCTGGGAGGAATTTAGATTTTCTACTTGAGCCAGAATCCTACGACCGTTTTCTCCTAGAATAACTGGAGAACCGCCGTTCCTCATATCAACTTTGACCGCTTTTCCCTGAACAGCTGGTGTTCGGATTAGCTTTGAATAAAGTTCTCCCTGTTTATAAGGATTCGGCTCAAAAACGGCAGAAGCACGGGCCATTGCTTCGTTGCGGCCGATTTTGCGTGAGCTTACTGCACCTGCCTCAGGTTTAACGCCGTTTTTAGCAGCCCACGCCCTTACACGAGCATTGGCAGCTTCGCGCTTAATCTGCATTTGCTTGAGGCGATAGGCTGAGTAGTCTTGATCATTTTCTCCGGAAGGCATCGGAGGCAAAAAGTCTGTCGGCTCCAACCCTGCAGCTTCGGCTTTTGAACGGATTTCATGCACAAAGCCGCGCACCAGTGCTTCTTTCGCCGGTTCCATTTTTAAGGCTTCAATGCGCGCAGAGTCCTCTTCTGTAACCCTCAAACCTTGCGGGTTCGCATCAGCCATTGAAGAGGCAATAAGTACCGTAAGCATTAGAGGTGAAATTTGAACAAACAATCGCATAACGTTCACACTATTTTTAGAAAACTCCGCCGATCACTTTTCCTCTGAGCTGTGTAACTTTCACCGGGCCCCAATAGCGAGAGTCGTAAGAGGTTTCCGTATCACCCAGAAAGTAGAGTTCCCCTTTTTTCAAGACTTGCCTGCGGCTGAAGTATTCAGGCTCTTTTCCTAATTTCGCAGCTAACGGGAGAGAATCTCTAACCACTGTTCCATTAACAAGAAACTTGCCGTCTTTGGTAATTTCAATCGTGTCTCCCTCGACCGCAGCCAGCCTTTTAGCCCACGTAAATTCTTGAGATCTTTTGTCTTTCCCAGCCAAAGGTCTTAATCGAATCACAAATGAATAAGCCTCACCTTTCACAGGCTTTGCTTCAACCCTCTTAAGATCAATGAAGTACACGTGATGTCCGAGACACGGGACTTTCTGATCGTCTATACCTATTCGGAAACGAGCTGTGAAAAATGTAAAAAGAGACGAAAGAAGGGCTGCGAGGATCAGCGCTTTTACCCCAAAACTCACATAGCCCTTTTTCATCTTCATCGTAGAAAAAGTTCTCAAACATTCGGTTCAACGGCATCTTCAAGTGCAGGATACTTTTCCCCTTCAAGGCGAAAAGATTCCCAACTGCCCCAACTAATTGGAAAGTATTGTCGCGACATCATCGGGAAAAATGTGGTGCCAAGGGTTTGTAGTTTTGAGATTCGAAGTTTTTCAAACCAAGTTTGGTGTTTTGGCGTCCAAATCCCAGCCAAATTATCGCAAGTGAAATCTTTTACCAGATCCTCGGCAGTAATCCTTTGAAGACTTGGGAGGACAAGAGGCTTACCTTCGAAGACAGCAGGTCGTCCTCCTCCCTTTCCCAGACCCGAGAAACCTTCCCAAAGCATGAAGTCATCGGTAAACAGATTTCCATACTCCTTCGGGATAGGATCTTTCGGAGAAATCGTGTAATCAACGATCACTTTGCTTCTTTCAATCTGATCCGGAGAACGTTCAAACTCCCATAAAGAAGCTACCGAATAATTTAAAACGGGCTTACCTTCTTTTCTTATCAATATTCCTTTTGCTTTTCTATTACGGGGCAGTTTCAGACTACCCATGACATAGATTTTGTTCGGAAACGGTCTAAAAGTGGCAAGATCTTTAGCCTCAAGTTTTATCCCCAATTCCTTCGATTCAACAGAAACCAAGCGATATTTATTAAAGTAGCGAGCGAGATCGTTTATCAGGGGTGTGATGTGATAGTAATTAACGTTTTCAGGCATATTTTCTCCAAGCGGATAATTAAGAATTACGAGCTTTACGCTCTTCCAGAACTTTATGAATAGCTTCTGTATTCGAGTAACCCTCATCAATCCAACGTTGGATTGCCGACAGCTCATCAGGAGAAGTGGAGTACAGAAGTTTTGAATAATCGTCCACAATGAGACGGTAAATTCCATAGCCTCTTTCGCTCTTGACGAAAATCTCGGAGAAGACACCGGCTTCTGTATGAACAGACTTCAAAAGATTTACGTAAGCAGGAGAAAGTTCGAGCTGGCCTTTCTTTGTCACCGACTCAATGGCTTCCGGTTTCTGACCAAGAAGACACATCGTTGCTGAGTTTTCTGCAATCGCTCTTCCAACCGGATTTTCATAGAGGTCACTGACGGACTGGGTGGCAATCAGAACGGCACCGTTGTATTTACGGAACTTACGATAAGCAGCTTCCATGAAGCTCGCCACCTCGCCTTCTTTCAAAAGGTCCCAAGCTTCATCCACAACAACGATCTTCTTGCGGGAACGGTCTCCCAAATAAACGTCGTGCTGAATTTGCAGGATTAACTGAAGAAGAATGACTTGACGAAGGTGCTTCTTCCCCTGAAGCTCGTCCAATTCCAACACTGTGAACTTGTTCTTGAAGCTGACGTTATTTCCCTTCTTAAAGTAGCGGCCATAGCCTCCTTCACTCGTGAAAGGATAAAGCTGAGTCCCGATGTCTTTTAATCTTCCGTCTTCAAAATTCAATAGCCTGGAAGCCACATCATCAATAGTTGCCTCCTTACCTTTCTCTTTCCAGAGATCGTGAAGAGCTTTCTTTAGCCCCGTGGTCTGAATGTCAGAGATGTTTCCGCTTTGGCTCGCCATATTCAGCAGCAAAGAAACCAACGTATCCTCTTCATCTTCATAATCCTCGATCAACTCAAAGGGATTCATTCGGATGTCAGTCTCTTCGTCAAACTGTAAAAAGTCTCCCTCAAAGTCTGCGCAAAGCTTTTTATAAGACTTACCCGCGTCAATGACCCAAATTTGTGCGCCTTCAGATAGGTACGAAACAATCAACTCGTTAATAAAGAAAGATTTACCCGAGCCTGACTGAGCCGCAACCACGCAGTTCTTGTTCGATCCTGTATCGTGCAGAGAGAAACTCATGATTTGACCGTTTCTCGAACTCATCAGAAGATGCCCGGTGCCTGTACCCTTCCATTCTCCGAAAATCGGAAGTAATACTGCTGCCTGATCGGTAGTAACGGTCTTTGTCCTGAACAGGAACCTGGACATTCCGTTGTTTGCGTTCATCGGCAAACACTGGGTAAAAACAGGCAACTGGACATATTTATCCAACATCAATGTGAACCACTTTTCTCGCCAGGATCCCATCAAAGCTCTGGCATTTGATTCACACTCAACCTTGGTTTTGCCAAATACCAAAACGGAACCTGAGATCTTCATGGCCTTTGCGCCGTCTCGCATACTGGCGTCCAAAATATCGAAACTTTGTTTCTTGTCCAATAGTTCGGGAGAATATTTAGCAATCGGTCCGAACGCCTGATTAACCGTAAATTGACGCTTTGTTCGAACCGAAGTTTTTAGTGCGTCTCGATCCGGGAAATAACAATTGATGCAGACCGCATAAGGAAACATCAGAGAATCTGTCGAGCCGTCAATATTCCCTGTGTATTTCGCCGCTTCTCCGAAGTAATACATCTCAGGAAATTGCTTTGCGGAACAGACGCGGCAATAAGCGTAGTCACCAAGTTTCAAATCCTCTGACGTAACTTCCAAGTTAGTATCCCAATCAAACACTTGTTTGGACAGCGGAGTGCTCGGTTCCCATAAACCGACGAAATTATTAGTCCATGCAGCATTCCGACTCCAATTAATCATCGGAGAAATGAATCTCAGGTAACGGTTCGCATCTACTTCAACCGGACATAGGCAGATCGTTGTAAGGGATGATTTCACAGCCACGCAGATGTTTTTCGCACGCTCTATGTCTTCAGAAGTCGGTAACTCGTTTTTGATGGGAATAATCACACTCACCATCAATTTCAAATCAACAATGATCCCGTTGCGGTAAAAGGCTCCGTTCGAAAGAGTTGTTTCGATCATCTCTCTCGTATGCGTCCGAAGAAAGTTTTCCCGGCTTTTAACACTGTCTCGCAAAATCGGATCCTGAATTACTGTGGGCCTCAGCTCGCGGTAATCCTTAAGTTCCATTTCAATGTCCGGGGACCGAAACAGGCAAAACTGCATGATCGTGTCGTGCGGGAACTCCATTTGCAGAAGTTCTTTGATTCGCTCCTGCAAGCCGTCGCTTGTGCCGTTTAACGGCAAACACTGAAATGCAAAGGCAAGCGCCTTGTCTTCCAAGATAAAGAGATTGTTTTCTTCATCGAAAGCCAAAGGACGCATAAAAGAGGATGTACGTTCATCAGACGGTATCCCGATCTTAGATTCGTCATCATCCTTCGATTTAAAGAAGTCAAAGAGGCCCACGAAACTTCCCTCCTTTATTTTTTGATTTCAGACGTTTCGGATTGATGAATTGAAGATCCTGTCTGCTTTGTGAGTTTTGCAGCCGCTTCTTTAATTGCCTGACGATAGATTTGAGCCTGACGCTCATTTTCTTTTTCGCCTAACTCCAACCAAGCCTTTAAGTCTCTCGGTTTCCCGGTTGTAAATCTTCCGTCTGGGGCAGCAATAAAAGGAACACTTTTGACGCCGACTGCCTCTGAAATTACAAGCCTCTTGTCCAACCCAGAAGTGTTGCAGTTGGGAACTTGTTCCAGAGACAATGTTTTATCGTGCATCATGGCATCCAATAAAACTTCGGGCTTGGTTTCCTTGGCACAATAAAGCCGTTTGGTTTTGATGAAAGAATCATTCCCAAGAGCAGGAACCGCCACAACTTTGAATTTGTATTCCTTGGTTAGAGCCTGATCATTTAAGGTCTCTTCAACCAGACGGTGACACCACATACAGTTGGGATCCGCAAAGATCACTACTTCTTTGTTGCCGTTTCCGAATTCAATGGCTTTAATCTCGTCGAAATTGACTCCAAGCGTTTTAAAGTCAATGTGATTGAAGGCGTAGCGCATATCATTGACGGTGCGCAGCTGCTTTTTGTTCCAGATATCAAACGCCACACCCCCCAAAACAAATCGACCTGAAGAACTAATAAATAAAATGCCTCCTCCTTGATTTTCGACGGCATGGAATGGTCCGTCAGGAATTTCCACCATGTCTTTGACATTGCCCAAATCCTTGAGAATCTCCATTCCTAATGTTGGAGACGGCGTTGTTTGAGAAAAGGCCAGAGAAGAAAAACCAAATGCGAGAATAGCCGCAAGAAGTTTGATTTTTGAGGTATTCATGTTCTAATAGCAGAGGTTAAGTATCTTCTCTTTTTATAAAGCCCTCCCCCGCTTTCCCCTGCGCGCAACTTGCCTGATTTTGTAGCTTTTACTGACTATAAAAAATCTTTTTCCCTTGAAAGTTGTTGATCAACAATTTTATAGGTATTAAACCTTAGCAAAAATACGGTATTTAATTTTACTCTTATCAAAAAAATCGGTCCCGCCTCCCATATCAGGAAGCAGGACCCAACCCCCAACTATTTTCTCTGCTATTGACCCTTCACTTTGTCTTTAAAGATTTTCCCGGGAACGAACTTAGGAAGTTCAGTGGCCGGAAGCTGAATTGTTTGTCCGTTTGCAGGGTTTCTTCCTGTGCGGGCGTTACGGTGAACCTTTGAGAACGCACCAAATCCCACTAATGAAACGGTATCACCTTTGGCTACAGTGTCCATCACAGTCTCGAGATACGCGTTAATGACCTTTTCGGTAAGCAATTTAGTTGTGCCGGCTTTTTCTGCCAATACTTCGATAAGCTCTGTTTTATTCACTTCTCTCTCCTTAAGAGTTAATCAAGATGTGTAGATTCTATCTGGACTCAAGGACAATAAGGGAAAAAAAGCCGACGGCAAAAAGAAGCACTACGGAATGAAGGAAAATTTTTAACTGGGTATAAATGAAAAAGGGCCGAAACAAGAATCAGGTTCTGGAATTTGTTTCGACCCTCAAGTCTTATGGAGACTTACAATTGCCAGCTTCTATTTTAATCATTTTTAGCTGCGAATTCTCCCCGCCCGAGTATGGGACTGTTTCACAGAAATTATGCAAAAATTGACAATATAATTTTTGAAATAGTATTATTATTTCAAAAATTTTCCTCTTTTTATTTCATCATGGATAAAACAACTAAAAAAGAAAACCGTGGCGGCGCTCGCGAAGGTGCAGGCCGCAAAGGTCTCGGCAGTACAAAACGGGTTTCTGTCTGCCTCACGGACAAATTGGTTCCGGTTTTCAAACAGTTAGGTGGCGCAAAATGGCTTCGCTGTGAACTTGAACGTGTCGCAGAACCTGCTCGTACCCTCGACACAGACCAGATCCTTGTTCCGGCCATGAATCCGACGCACCTGAGCATTCCAGTTTACGAATGCGGGGTTCAGGCCGGGTTCCCTTCCCCGGCAGAAAGCTATATCGACAGGTCACTGGACCTTAACGCATTCTTAGTCGCTAATCCTGCCTCAACATTCTTCGTCTACGTAACAGGCGACTCAATGGACTTAGCCGGTATGGACGAAGGCGACCTCCTAGTCGTCGACCGCTCGCCGGAACCCAAGAACGGAGACATCGTCATCATGAGCATTAACAACGAATTTACCGTTAAGCGCTATGTGAAAGACGATAAGGGACTGCGTCTGCTTCCGGAAAGCTCAAACCCCATCTACAAACCCATTCTTCCCAAAGACTACGACGAGTGGCGCTTTATCGGTGTTGTGAAGTACACGATTAAAAGTAACTAAGTATGCAAGTGTTCGCGCTGGTGGACGGAAACTCCTTCTTCGCCTCCTGCGAAAAAGTCTTTCGTCCGGACTTAACTGACCGTCCTGTTATAGTGCTTAGTAACAATGACGGATGCGTCGTCGCTCGATCAAAAGAAGCAAAAAAACTCGGCATCAAAATGTGCCAGCCGTACTTCCAGATCGAAGAATTCTGCATACGGGAAAACGTCGCCGTTTTCTCAAGTAACTACGAACTCTACGCCAATCTCTCCGGGCGCATGATGTCCACTATCGCCTCTCAAGTTGACTGCATTGATCTGTATAGCATAGATGAGTGCCTCGCCAACATGAGCGGCTACGAAGGTCTGGGTACTGACCTAACCCAGTTGGGCTTTCGGATCAAGGAAAAAGTATTTAGGGATGTCGGCATCCCAACGTGCGTCGGTATCGCACCGACAAAAACTTTAGCCAAATACTGCAACCATTTGGCCAAACACTACGCCGGGCTTAAAGGGGTGTGCAATTGGCTCGACTTAACGCCTCAAAGACAGGCAAAGGCGCTTGCCTGCGAACCTGTCTCTGAAATTTGGGGCGTCGGCAGACGCTATACCGAGCATCTCGGCAAGATAGGAATCCGTACCGCTCTGGATTTAGCCCGTGCAGATGCGGAAGCCATCCGTGATCGGTTCGGTATTACGCTTTCCATGACAGTTCGAGAACTTCAGGGAACTTCCTGTATCCCGCTGGAGCTTGTTAAACCAAAAAGACAGCAAATCCTGCGGAGCCGCAGCTTCAGTCATTTGGTCTGCGACAAAGACGATTTGCTGGGCGCAGTCACGTTCCATGCCCAGGAATGCGGAAGAACTTTGCGTCGCGAAGGTACGGTGGCGCACACCGTCGGTATTATCTTGAACACGAATCCTTTCCGCCTTCAGGATGTCCAGCAGCACGCTTATCCGTGCATTGGCCTTCCTTATCCTATTTCGGATACCAATACGATTATTCATTACGCTCGGCGATTGCTTAATCAAACTTACCGCAGAGACTGCCTCTATAAACGCGCCGGGGTCTATGTCGGAGAAGTCGTTCCGAAAGACGCTGTCACCAAGGATCTTTTTGAAGAGACGGAAACCGAACAACAGCAGATCATCTGTGAACTGATGGATTCCATCAACACCCGCTACGGTAAAAATACGCTCTGCTTTGCGGCTTCTAAATTAGGCAAAGACGCTTGGGAAATGTCCCGTGCGCGTTTGAGCCCGGGATATACAACCTGTTGGAAAGACCTGCCCCGCGTCGGGCCGCTCTTAGAAGAAACCGTTCCGTTCTGATTGCGCATAACCTACTCTTCCTTAAAGACATTTAGCTCAACCGCTGAGAACCCCTCGTCCGTCAGGGCGGGGAGAATTCACTGTACTAACGTTATTTTTACAATTATTTTTACCAAAAATTCCTTTAAGAAAGCTTGAGCTTCTACAAAGGTATTTAAAGACAAGTTTTTTCTCCTAGGCGTCCAACAAGAAACCGCTTTGCCCAGTGCTTCTGACGAAGTTCTGAGTTAAGCGGTTTGTATTTGGAGGTTTCTTATGAGTTATTCAATTGAACAAAAAGTGTCGGGCAATATCCATCCGGCAATTAAATACATGATGGATTCTGACTGTATCGTCGTGTTCTACCGTGTAATAAATACCATACGCGCCAGATACTTTAATTCTTACTCCCTTGCTCTTCCAAGGTTCTACATCAAACAGACGGCAACGCTCAGGCATATAGCTAAGAGAAAATATGGCTTCTTTGAGTTCTGTAATTACTTTCTCAGCCGTTTGGGGAAATCCGGTATCGGCGATGTAGTCGTAGATTTCCTGCAATTCTTCCTGAGCTTTTTCAGAGATAACAACCTGAAAAATCATTTGATGTCTCTGTGTTTAATGCGTGAAAAAGCTTCTTCCGCCGAACAAAAACGGCCTTCCTCAAAATCTTTGAAACTGGCTTCAAATGCTTGGTCTATGTCTTGTCTGCTCATTTGTGAAATGTCTAAATGTTTAGGCATTTTCAATTCAAAAGGCAAAGCTTTTTCGTCAACAAGACGCATAAGAAAAATGCGGATTGCATCTGACATCGTTAATCCAATGGAGTCCAAAACCAAGGTTGCATCTTTTTTGAGTTGCTCGTTGATGCGTACCCGGATGATTTCGTTAGCAAGAGCTTGCATATCAGTATCTCATTAAAAAGTGGTTACTTTGTAACCACAATTATAAAAGGAATTAAACAATGAACAAAATCTTCAAAAAAATATGGAACCGAGCGAGGGGATGCTTCGTGGCAGTTTCCGAAGCAATGACGAGCGCGAGCCAGAATGCTGGAAAAGCAATGCTTATTTCTGTGGCTTTGGCCCCGTTTTTCGTATCAAACAACGTCAACGCTCTTGAAGTATTAAGCGGAGATGTTGGGACGAATCAAATCAGAAGTCAAAATAAATACGGTGCGGTCTATGACAATGTGACCGTCAATGGAAATCTTTACCATTCGGCATCCCAAGGCCCTCAATATTTGTATATCGGCTGTACCAATCGCAGTCACGAAACTTTCCCTGACATTACCCTTACCGTTAATGGCAATTTAACCGTGGCAAACGACGGTTGGATGGCTCTTGGACATAACAATCAAGGCTCGACTCCTGCAAAAGGAACTTTGATTGTTAACGGAAACATGAATGTTGACGGAACTGTTAACGTCGGAGATCGCTCGACTTACCATAATTCGTCTAGCGAGGCTCATGTCACTGTTACCGACACTCTTACTGTTGGTTCCGGGGGAATCTTCCAGAACAATTCCGACAATATCTACGGTCCCATCAACCTAAATTCTGAAATGAATATCGCCAATATTCGCAACAGCGGTATCTTCAGAATGCTCGGCGGCCAGTCTGTTATCGGCAACTTCGGTAATCTTTATCAAGAAGCCGGAGTCTTCCAACAAACCTCCAATAATAATTACTACTTCTCGGGCCTCGTCCGCTTAGACGGAGGAAGCCTTAGTACAGTTGATTTCATCGTCATTGGTCAAAGAAGCGGGAAGTTTTCCATTGGGAACTCCTTAATCTTGGCCGGAGGCGCCTTGGCAAACAACGCGCTTATTACTCAGAAAGCCGGCAACTTGTCCGTTGAAACAGGCAGCTACAGCATAGAAACAATTGATAAAGAGAACGGAACCTTAAATAATGCGGGAACGTTGTCTATTACAAACTTTAATCAGACGAACGGTTCAACTACAAACTCAGGCAACCTAAGCCTAGGTAAGGCTGACCTAGGCGGCTCGTTGAACAACACGGGCACTTTAACCCTGACAAGCGAAGTCACCAGCCGTGGCAATCTTTCAAGCAGCGGAACTCTGAATAACCGAGGTCGCTGGACGGAAACCAACCGATTCACAGTTGTCGGTGCCCTAAACAACACAGGCACCATTGATTTCCGGGACGGATTCGAATTCGGTGACGGTCGCTTAACCTCTTCGGGGATAGTTCAGACAAACAGAGCTTCGGACGTATTCGACTCTTTGGGTACAACAGGCCAACAGGACTTGCACTATGTGTCCCTTAGTTCTTCCGTTCCGCAAGAAGTTAAAACAAGTCTTACTGAGTTCTTCCAGAAATATCTGCCCGGAGCCGTTGCCAAAACCTTAGCCAATCACGCCTCCTTTACAGGCGGAAAAGTCATCATTACCGACGTAAGTCTCACTCAGACGCAAGCCGATGATTTGACTAAGGCATTCAAAGACAAGTTTCTTAGCTTCTTTAGTCAAAACGAAACCGCACAACTCTGTCGCTCTTAAGAGAGAGTTCTGAGCCGTGCGGTTGAGTCTACTTGAGTTTTTAAATGAACGATCAAACCAAACGAATTTCCACTTTTTTGCCAAGAGCTGAGGCGTATCTTTTAAGCATTCCTAAAGAAGGAGGTGTACCGTTTGAAAGACCGGCTTCTAAGCGACAGACAACAGAACGGGTGGTATTCATTCGTTGGGCAACCTCAGTTTGCGAAAGTTTTTGCTGCATTCTTAATTCGATTGCCTTTTGTAAGGCCTTGAATTCCTCTTCAGACTCCTCATATGCCTTGGCAAATTCTGGATCCTTCATTTGTTCGTTAAAGAATTCTTCGTGCGTCATAGAAGCGTACTTAACCATCTTGATTAACCTCCGCCATTCGTTTAAGTGCCTGATCCAAATCTTGTTTGGGAGTCTTTGCCGATTTCTTGATAAAGGCGTGAAGAACGATAACCTTCTTGCCTTTTACCGTACAGAAAAACGCTCTGCCAATTCCTTCCGCTCCCTTTGCCCGAACTTCAAAAAGACCTTTTCCCATTGCCCGTGTATGAGGCATTCCAAGGTTTGGGCCTCTAATTTCGATCAAAGATGCTATTCGAAAGTAGTTGACACGAACTTTGATCGGCCAATTCCGAATTTCATTCAAGGCATCTTCCAAGTAAACGATTTCGTACATAACAAAATTTGTTAGCAACTTTGCTAACAATTATAAATCAAAAAAGTAAATAGTTAAATCGACTCTCTAAGATAAGATTTTTTGAAGAAAATGCTCAACACCAACCCAAATACTTCTCAAAAAAAGAATCCCGCTCTTGCCTACCTTTCCAGGCTCGGTTCTTCCCGTTCGGTGATCACGATTTCCAACTGTCTGAAGCATATAGCCGTTATTCTCGGAGCTTCTGATATTGAAACCGCTGATTGGGCGAAACTAAAACGCAATCATTGGACGGAAATCAAAAGGACACTGACAGAAAAAGGCTGCAGCGGTGCAACACAAAATCTTTACCTGACTGCTTTCAAAACAGTGGCGAAAGAGGCTTGGACGCTGGATCTCATTCCTCAATCGTCTTACCTGAAAATTCAGGCTTTGACAGGCGTCAAATATGAACGGCTGCCAAAGGGCCGCAGTCTGACCGGAAAGGAAGCCTGCGGTCTCCTGACCGCGTGCGACGACGGCACGAATCAAGGCAAGAGAGATAAGGCTATGTTTGCTCTAATGCTCGGATGCGGTTTAAGACGGGCTGAAGTTGTGCAGTTGGAAATGAAAGATTGGGACTGCTGCAACCGATCTTTTTGTTTCATCGGAAAAGGCAACAAGGAGCGCCGAGTCTTCGTTCCGAAGAAAATCGACAGGATCATTGATGAGTGGCTCATGGCGCGAGGCTTGGAAGACGGAATATTTTTTCCTCGAATCTGCCCCGGCGCAGACAAAAGCAAGCTCCTTTTCAGAACGATGCAGCCGTCATCAATCTACAGGATTCTCCAAAAAAGAGCGGGATTAGCTGAACTGGGGAAGGTTCGCCCGCATGACTTGCGCAGGACATTTGCCACAAGGATGCTTGAACAGGGATGCGATCTTTTTATTCTTCAACGAGCTATGGGGCATACCTCTGTCGCTACAACGTCCCGATATGACTATCGCGGAGAAACCAGCCGCGAAGAGGTTTGCAAACACCTGGATGTGTTTCTTTGAGCCTCATAAAACGGAAGCACAAAAATAAGGGAGAGATTTTTTAGACCTCTCCCTTTCTTGGCAGCCGCCTCAGAAGAAGCAGCTTGGTTTTAAGTTAGAAGCGATAACGGGCTTCAAGCTTGAACATATGGTCAGCCTTACCCTTCGTACCGCCTGTGAAGCCATAGCGGACGCCGATAGTGGCCGGGCCTTTGTCAGCCTGGACGCCTAAGTTCACGTTCGTACCGAACTTGCCTGCAAATTCGCCGGAGAGCTTGTCGCTAACACCGTTGAAGTTGGACAGTTTGGTCTTCTGCTTCGTATCGCCGAACTGCGGGATGACGGTTACGTCGGCCTGCGGGCGAACGTTCCAACCGGAGGCTGTTGCAATGTCGGTTCTGACAGCAACGCCTATCGGAAGCTGGAAGGTGTTCGTAGCGTCAGCCTTGTTGCTCCAAACCTTCTTACCGTCAACCTTCGTATCGTATTTGCCCGACTTGGCCCAGACGTATCTCAGACCTGCGTGCGGAACGATATTGGCTTTTCCAGCGGGAATAGTCGCTTCGGCACGAGCGCCGAGGTTGAACATATTCGTCTTGACATCCGCATCAGCCTTATTGAATCCGGCTGCATTGATCGACTGAGTAATATCAGAGGAGTTGTGCATCCAGCTCAATGTACCGATGAGGTTGACCTTTTCGACTGGAGCGTAAGCGCCGTAGGCGTGCAGACCGAACGAGTTGTACTTGTTCTTGGTCTTGAGCACATCGCCGGTGGAATCAAGCGAACCGTGGTTGTAACTGAAAGCTCCGCCCAAGATAACCGACTTGTCTGCAAGTTTGCGGTCGTAGCCCATGATGAATCCGTAGGAGTTGGTGTCATAACCGGCTTTCGAAATACCCGTGGCACTGAGGCTCTTGTATTTCTGTTTGCCGCCGATAATATCAATCCACAGATGGTTGCCGCGTTCCCACTCGCGCATGACACCGTATTCGGTGAAGGCTTCGTTCTTCATGGAGACGCGTCCTTCAATGGAATCGGTTGCCGAGTTCAAGTCGTTCATCGCTACGGACATCGCACCGCCTGCGAAGGCGATATTAGCCACAGAGTTCAGAACCTTGGTCTTGCCTGCAACATCCAATTCTTTGTCGCGAAGTACGCGGCAAACGAAGTCGGCACCTGCGTCGCCGGACTTGCAGTTGAGCATATCGTCGTTGGCGATATTCGGAATCGCAATGTCAGGATAAACGGTGCGGACATCGGCCAGCGTCGCATTGACCCAAATCTTGCTCGGATCGTTGTGCAGCTTCAGGATCCAATTAATGCCGGAGCCGTCCTGCGGCAGAGCGTAGAGGTTGTCGCCCGTCCAACCGCCCGTCCACATACCGTCGGATTCATTTCCGTCTGTGATGTAGCCGTTGACGATTGTGTAGTCACCGACTTCCTCAATATTGCCGAGAACGAGGTTTGCACCCGGTTCGACTGTGACCTTGGCAACATCGGAAGTTGTGTTGAACGCAGACTTACCGTCGGAAAGGATTGCACTGTCGATAACCGTCAGAGAATCCTTAGCGAAGTAGAGATCTCCGTTTCCGATCTGGACGTGATTGTCCTTATCCGTCCAGACTTCCGGACCGACCGCAATTCCGCCTCCGGGACCTGTTGTCACGTTGGTCGTGATAACAAGTCTGCTCGGTGTTCCGCTCGGCACGGTCGGAGAGCCGATGGAATCAGCCCAATCAAGACCGCCCTTCGGTCCGAGGTTCAGATCGCCGTTGTTCTTCACGTAGATATTCGTGTCGATAACGTCGTCCTTCGGATTGATCTCCGCCGTGACACGGTTTTCAGGGGATCTGTCCTTATCGTTGCCGATAACCAGGTCGCCGCCGTTAAGATCGGTTTCACCTGCATTGAGACTGCCTTCGCCGATGTTGACCAGACCGTCGTCTATCGTTAGTTTTTCGGTTTCAATATCACCGGTGTTGTTCACATCGCCGCCGGCCACAACAACATTGTTCCAGATAGAAGTGCCGCTGTTGTCATGTTCACCGCCCTTGTCAACAGTAAGGATGTCGCCTTTTTCGTATCCGGAGTTGTCGGACTTGCCGCCGTCGCCGATGGTCATGTCGTCATACTCTGACTTACCCTGATTGTCGAGATTACCCTTGACTTCGGTATTCTCAACGCCCTTGGCGTCAACTTCACCCTTATTAGTCTTGTCGCCTTCAATGACGTACTTGTCATTGATGGTTTCCTTCCCGCCTTCTTCTGTAACGGACGAACCTCCTTTTTCCACAGTCTGATTGTTCCAGATCGAAGTACCGGAGTTGGTGTGTTCGCCGCCGTCTTCAATCGTCAGAATGTCGCCTTTCTCGTAACCGGAGTTGTCGGAGTTACCTCCGGCCTGAATCGTCATATCGTCGTATTCCGATTTGCCTTGGTTGTCGAGTTTTCCAGAAACCTTTGTATCGGCAACTCCCGTTGCGTCAACTTCGCCCTTGTTGATGCGGTCGCCTGCAATGTCGTAGGTTCCGGTGATGGTTTCCTTAGCACCGGCGTCAACGGTGGAAGTCGCTCCGGTTTGGATCGTGACATTGTTCCAAATCGACGTACCGCTGTTCGCGTGCTGACCGCCTGTGGCTACCGTGAGGATGTCACCTTTTTCGAAGCCAGAGTTTTCAGACTTGCCGCCGTCGGCAATCGTCATGTCATCGTAATTGGCCGTGCCTTCATTGCGAAGGATGCCTGCGACGTTGGTAACTGCCGTCTTGGTGGCGTCCAGAACAGCTTCAGCGCCCTTGTTGACGAACTCACCGATAACGTCGAACACACTGCCCACATCGAGCTTACCTGCGTTTTCGCCTTTGCCGTTTTCAGCAACGGTGACACCGTTCCAGATCGAAGTGCCGGTGTTGGCGTGAGAGCCTTCAACCGTCAGGATGTTGCCCTGTTCGGTTCCGCTGTTGGTCGAAGATCCGCCTTCAGCCACAAGCATATCCTTGTAGTCGGCCTGACCTTCGTTGACATGAGTACCCGAGACAGTAACTTTTTCGACCTTGGAGGCGTCCAGAATAGAGTTTTCGCCCTTGTTCGTGAAAGAGCCAGCAACGTCAAATGTCGGGCCTGTACCGTCCTTTTCATCCAGAGAGAGCTTGCCTTCGTTAACAGCGGCACCGTTTCCAGTCAGACTGTTGGTATGAAGGATCGCGTTGGAGTGAACGTGAACGTTACCGCTGTTGGCAATCGTCCAGTCGGCAAATTCACCGTTCTTGGCTTCCAGGGAGCCGTTTTCTCCGATATTGGAAGAAAGAATCCAACCGACAGTCGGAGTGGAGCCGCCGTGGGAACCAAACGTAAACTTACCGTTGTTCACATCAATCGAACCGCCGTCTGCAGCGTCTTTCAGGAGCTTATTGGCCTCATCACCGAATGAAGCTTCAGGAATAGCGTTTACGGCATTGCCGACCAATGCGAGTTCTTTACCGCCTTCAATCGTGACTTTATCGGCATGAGTGATGTCTTTAAAGCCCATGCTGATATTGATCGAGTTGGTATTTTCATCGTTGGATGTCGCACCGATCACCAAAGCTCTAACTGTCTGGTTGGCGTCGTTTTCCTTGTCGTACTCTTTAGCAAACTCGTTGTGCAGAGTTGTGGTGTTGAGCACAATACCGGGGTTCAGAACAACGTCGAGACCCTCTTTTTCAAGATCATTAGCCGTTGTTACTGTGAACGGAGCAGTCATCTGACCAAGGAAGTTGATCGTCAGATCAGCAGCATTTTCAAATGCGTTGGCGATCTTGTCGGTCACGCTGACAATCAAAGAAGAGCTGAACCAATCGTCGTCAAGAGCGAGGTTGCCGCTTTCGACATTGAGTCCGGTCTTGATTTCGTCTTTGACAGCACCAACCGTCGTAGCAGAAAGGACTTCGGTCGGAAGCTGAACCGTACCGGTTTCAGGATCTACCGCGTCAATTCGGATGGCTTCGGTAGTTACGGAACCGAAAATCTGATCCGCACTTGTCTGAATGACACCGCCTTTGAGGTTAATGCTGTCGGCCTTGGAACCGTCGAGTCTGATTTCAGCAACGTCAAGGACACCGCCTTCCATGATGTTGACGGTTGTGTCGCTGTTGACCACACCTGCCAGCACCTGAGTCAGGTTGTCCTTGTAGTGAGCCTTGTCCTCTGCGGAATCTTCGTTGTTGATAACCGGAGTCTTATTCAGACCGGAAATATTGACAACGTTGTTTCCAAGAAGACCTGTGACATTGCCTTCGGCATCACGGACTTCGGAAGCATCAAACACTCCGCCCATGATATTCAAAGTCGAATTTTCAAAGAAACCTTTATCGGCCTTGAAGTTTCCGGCTGTCTGGTTGTAAACGGAATCCTTGGCATCCAACTCGGCAATATTGAGATTGCCTTTGTTGAGATTGATGGTGCCGCCGGCAGATCCAACCTGCTGGAGTGTGGTGTCGCCATTTGCCGTGAACTGACCGTTTTCGCCGATCTGAGTCAAAGCGATACCAGATGTGTCGCCGGCTTCATTGACAAATTCACCGCCTGCGAGGTCGAGCTTATCAGACGTGGCTGTCGCTCCGGCTTTATTCACAAACTTATCACCATCACTCATGGCGATATTGGCAGCATCAACCGTGCCTGAGTTTTCGGTATTTGCCGAAGCAAATACATCGGAAACGGTGATAACGCCTTCGTTTGTAAGGTCTTTGAACCCGACGCTCGCAGCGTCAATTACGCCGTCAGCCTTCACAGATGCAATTGTTGTTTCCTTTACACCAACTGTACCGCCCGAGATCGTGCCCTTTGTGAGCTGAAGATCGGTCAGCTCCAGCAAGCCGCCGTTTTGAATTGCCACGTCGCCGGTATCGGACATAGCAATTTCCGTAACTCCCGCATCTTTAAAGTATGCAGAAGCGTCATTCGAAACCTGTCCGCCGGTGATGTTTAATCCTGTCAGAGCAAAGTTGCCCTTATTGTTGACAAGGCCGCCTTCAACATTCAAAGCGTTGGTGTTTTCCATTGAGCCGTTGTTGTTCAGCTCGCCGTCTGCAACGGTAACGCTCTGAGTACCTTCGACCTTAATCGTACCGTCGTTGTTGACAGTACCCTGAAGTTCGGAGGCGTTGTTAAAGCCGGCAATCGTCAGAACTGCGTCTGCGGCGTTGGAAACAATGGATCCTGCCTCGGTCAGCAGAGAATCGAACTTGACAAGCGCATTGTTGATGAAGTTGCCTGCTTCCGCACCTTCAACGTCAGAGGCTGCTGCCTGAACGACGGATTTCTCGGCATTGAGTTCGCCGCTGTTGCTCACGTCACCTGCAACGGTCAGTTCATCCGTTACAGACAGTTTGCCTTGGTTATCCAGTTCCCCACGAATTGCATAGGTCCCTGAAGCTCCTGCCAATGCGTTACCTGCTACGGTCAGTTTTCCGGCTGTCAATTCGGCGTCTTGACGGTTCACTGTGCCGTATTCGCGCAGAGTCAGATCGTCAAACGATGCAGTTCCTTTGTTATCAAGATAACCGCTGATATCGGCAGTACCGATTTCAAATGTTCCATGATTGACAAACGAATTATTCGTGTTGCGGGAAGCAATATTCTCAGCCTTGAAAAGGCCATGATTGCTCATAGCGCTGCCGTCAACAGCCGCATAGTTTGTGACAATCAATTGAGTGGTCGTGTCGTCAGCATTGCCAATGACGAGTCCTTCTCTGTCTTCGCCATAACCGGCCGAACCATTGTTCAAGGTATCAATAGTGAATACGCCGTTTTTAACGATTACCTGACCGCCTGCTCCGCCAAGTTGATTATTAACCGGAGAAATTCCGATATTGAGTTGTGCAAGGTGTCCCTTCGTTGCGCTGGCCGAGCCGTAAGAACCAAGCGTTAACTTAGAAGGTGTGACAGTACCGTTGTCGTTGCGGTTGCCGCCGACCCATACAGTGCCGTCCGCCAACTCAACCGGAGCGAGATTGGGATTAGGTTGGGACTGACCCACTAAAACGAAATGGCTGCCGTTGTTGATGTAGAGGCCATCTGTTACGCCGGTGACGTTCATAAAGCCCATGTTTTGGCTCAGTACATTGGGTGTACCGGAACTCGGAACGACAATCGCACCCTTTTCGTTAACACCGACTACCAAGGAAGTGGCTCCGGGATTGTCGGTTGTTTCGTTGGAGAGCGTCTCATTCGCAAATGTTGCATAGGCTAGAGTGCCGGCAGCCGTGGCTTTAATAGAATTTGCGAGATCTACATTAAACCTCTCTGCTGCTTTGCCGTTAAATGCGACTTCGAGCTCACCGCGACGTTCCGCCGGAACGTCTCCGATGGCTACAAGCTTGTTGACTGCATCGCCGGCCAGCGCAGCGCTGTATGAGGCGTCGTCAAATGCGACAGTGCCCCACTGGAAAGCAACGCCTTCGACCACGGAATCAATAACATTGCCTACCCCGGTCACAATCTGAGGATTGCTCGTGACTTCTACTTTGTCGTCCGGGTTAACCGCATCTAGGTTAAGTGTTGAATAATCCAGATCGGCAAAGACCTGATCCAACGTTGTGGACAGACGGCCGCCTTGCAAGTTAGTGGTCTTGTGACCGTCCATTGCAATGTGTTCGGTTCTCAGTGTTGCACCGCGATTGATATTCACGACAGAAGAACTATCCAGTGTTCCAACCGTAAACGTTGCTGCATCATTGGAACCGGAGCCTGCGCCAAGATTGTAAGTATTGCCGGAACCGAGGACAGTGTGCTCAATCGTTCCGCCGGTCAGATCAACTGTTGAATTGCTGAACCAACCCGAAGCACTCGAAAGACTGCCTGCCGTCTGGACGTATTTAACGTTAACAGCTTCAAGGCTTCCGACATTGATTTGTCCGGCATTCGTAAAGGTATCGTTGCCAAGACCCGCGCGTTTGAACACTATCAGACCGTCCCCGGTAATCGAGCCGGAATTGTTCAAAGTACCGCCGAAAGTAAATGTACCTGCATTTTTGATCGAGCCGGTATTAGTAATACCTAATCCGCTGCCGTCAACGAAAATGTCAGACACGCCGCCGA
>ONZW01000453.1_pt1 | contig 31520 bp, 24 predicted proteins | sample 1671071 | NCBI WGS metagenome assembly ONZW01 (sample SAMN06348119, study PRJEB24527) | human gut metagenome | biome: human gut; feature: ankylosing spondylitis patient; material: feces | host: Homo sapiens | place: China | collected 2015-10
CAGGATCAAACTCTTTATAAATGATATTTATCACTTAAAAGTGTTAAATCTTGTTTCGCTCAGCACGCAATCGCTTGCGTCCTGTGTGAATTACTTTGTTTGGAATTGTTTACCGTGTTTTTCCAACACGAAAATAGGTTCCGTTACAAGTTCTTTCGATATTGTTCAATTTTCAAGGTCCTGTGCGCCGCAGCCTTGCGGCTGGCGACTTGATTATTTTACCACAGAAGCGGTTTTTTGTCAAGCACTTTTTTGAGAAGCTTTTGAAGTTTTGTGAACTTGGAGCGCTTCAGGTTTCTCGGTATCAGCCGGAACTTTTCAGCGTCTATTGGTTCTTTTCAAGGGCTTCCTGCTGAGCTTTCAGAAGTCATTCTTTTGTCTCAGCGCTTGGCGCTCAAGTATAATACCACACACCGGCAATCTTGTCAACACTTTTTGACATCTTTTTTCCAATTTCTTTGCACGGGGGGTAAATGCCCTCTCCACTCCTCTCCCAGCAAAAGCCTTGCGTATCGGCGGCGGGTGCGCTATTATATATTATATACATTATAGAGCGCTGCGAAAGGAGCCCTGACCATGATCCTCACCGTCAATATCGGCAACACCCACATCACTGTGGGCGGCTACGAACAAGATACCCTGATCTTTTGCGGGCGGCTGCACTCCGACCCCGCTGCCACGGTGGAGGAATACGCCATCCGGCTGGTGAACCTGTTACAGCTGTACGGAGCATCCCCGGCGCAGATCGAGGGCGGCATTCTGGGCAGCGTGGTACCCATGCTTAGCGGGCGGGTGCTGGCGGCTTTGCAGCTTTTATGCAAGGCGCGCATCCTGACCGTGGGGCCGGGGCTGAAAAGCGGCATCAAGCTGCGACTGGACAACCCCGCGCAGCTGGGCGCAGAGCTGCTGTGCGGCGCGGTAGCGGCGCTGGCAGAGTGCCCCGGGCCGCTGGTGGTCATCTCGGCAGACACGGCCATCTCCCTGATGGCGGTGAACGCCAAACAGGAACTTGTGGGCGGTGTGATCCTGCCCGGGCCGCAGCTTTCCATGAATGCGTTGGTGCAAAAGACCGCGCAGCTGCCCCAGATCGACCCAGCTGCCCGCGCCCCGGAGTCGGTGCTGGGCAAGAGCACCTCGGCCTGCTTACAAAATGGCTTTGTGCTGGGCACTGCCAGCCTGCTGGACGGTCTGGCCGACCGCTTCTGCGCCGAGCTGGGCGCGCAGACCGCCTTTTACGCCACCGGCGACCTGCCCCGCTCCATCCGGGAGGCCTGCCGCACCCCCATCCACTACCGCGAGACCCTGATCACCGACGGCCTGCACCGCATCTGGCTGCGAAACCGGAAGGGTTGACGATTTTCGTTTGCATTTTGCATCCCGATGTGTTATACTGTGTTGTACCCACCAAAGGGGGTACGGCATTTGCGATCGTAGCTCAGCTGGATAGAGCGTTCGGCTCCGACCCGGAAGGCCAGAGGTTCGAATCCTCCCGGTCGCACCAAGGACTGCTGCACAGGTTTTGTGCAGCAGTCCTTTTTATTATTTTATCGAATCCATCTTGCAAAAGCGGCGCAGTGCCTTATAATAGAGGCTGTGCCCCGGTGTGCGCGGGTACGGTTAGGATGTATAGGATAAAGGAAAAAAGAGTATGGCTTCTCAAACGAATACGCTGACGGAAGGCCCTCTGGCCAAGCAGATCTTTCTGGTCAGTCTGCCGCTGGCGCTTTCCAACCTGCTGCAGGTGCTGTTCAATATGTCGGACGTGGCGGTGGTGGGGCGCTTTGCCGGTTCCACGGCGCTGGGCGCTGTGGGCTCCACCAGCACGCTGGTGACCCTGTTCACCGGCTTTCTTATTGGTCTGAGCAACGGCATCAACGTGCTGGTGGCGCGTTTTTACGGCGCACGCCACCCCAAGGACGTGGAAAAGACCGTCCACTCGGCGGCCATCATCAGCGCCGTTGCCGGTGTGGCGTTGCTGCTCATCGGTCTGCTGGGTTCCCCCGCCATGCTGCGGCTGCTGAACACCAAGGAGGATCTGCTGCCCGGCGCGATTTTGTATCTGCGGGTGTATTTTCTGGGTATGCCGGCGCTGGCGCTGTACAACTTCGGCAACGCGGTGTTCAGCTCCATCGGCGACACCAAAAAGCCGCTGATGTATCTGTCCATTGCCGGTGCCCTGAACATTGCGCTGAACCTGTTCTTTGTCATCGTGTGCGATCTGAGCGTGGTGGGCGTGGCGCTGGCCAGTGCCATCAGCCAGTGCGTTTCCGCATTTCTGATCCTGCGGGCGCTGACCCGGGTGCAGGACTGCTATGCGCTGGACCCGCACAAATTGCAGCTGGACCCTGTGCAGGCCAAGAGCATCCTTGCGCTGGGTGTGCCCGCCGGGCTGCAGAACGCTATTTTTGCCATTGCCAACCTGTTCATTCAGGCGGGCGTCAACTCCTTTGACTCTTTGATGGTCAAGGGCAACAGCGCCGCCGCCAATGCAGACGGCCTGATTTATGATTGCATGGCAGCCTTCTACATGGCCTGCGCCAGCTTTATGAGCCAAAACTACGGCGCGGGACGGCCTGACCGGGTGAAGAAGAGCTACTTCATCAGTCTGGGCTACTCCTTCGGCGTGGGGTTTGTGCTGGGTGCGGCGCTGTTCTTCTGCGGGCCGGCCTTCCTTGCGCTGTTCACCACCGAAGCGGCGGTCATTGACGCCGGCATGAAGCGCGTAGCTGTGATGGCCTTTGCCTACTGCGTCTCCGCCTTTATGGACTGCACCATCGCCGCCTCCCGCGGGCTGGGCAAGACGGTGGTGCCCACCGTCATCGTGGTGCTGGGCTCCTGCGTATTCCGGGTGATCTGGGTGTACACCATCTTTGCCCACTTCCACACCATCCCGGCGCTGTACCTGCTGTACCCGTGCAGCTGGATCCTGACCGCACTGGCGGAGATCGCCTATTTCGCCAGCTGCTACAAGCGTGCAATGGCGATTTTCCGCAAGCCTGCGGCGGCGTAAGAGGAAATATGATATAAAAAGGGCTGCTGCACGGTTTGTGCAGCAGCCCTTTATTTATGCTTTTGTCAGGGGGTCAGAGCGCAGCTCAGATCTCCTTCTTCAGGGTCTCGCCCATGATGTAGCCGTAGGTCAGAGCGGCGTCGAAGCCCATGCCGTACTGCTTGGCGTCCTTCTCCTCGATGGAGCCGCAGACGTCGCCGGCAGCGTACAGGCCGGGGATGGCCTTCTTGTCCTCGGTCAGGACGTGGCAATCGGTGTCGATGGCCAGACCTGCGGTGGTCAGGTAGAAGGTGGGATCAACGCGGATAGCCCACAGACCGTCGCGGGTCTCGATGTAGGGGCAGTTGCGGCGGCCGAACTCGTCCGGCTCACCGGCCAGAGCGGCGGCGTTGTTGGCCTCGATGGCGTCTGCCAGATTGGGCAGGTTCAGCTCCTCAGAGGCCTTCTCCACGCTGTCGTAGTGCACAGCCTCGCCCTTCTCGAACATGGCAACGTAACCGTTGAAGCCGTAGGACTCGCTGTCGCGCAGCTTGACGGCAGAGGACTCGTCGAACACATAGTAGAAGGTATCGCCGTTGTCTTTATTCAGCTTTGCCTTGGCCATGGTGTAGTGGTTATCGGAGACGATGTTGCCGATGTTGTCGCCCTTGATGTTGACCATGATGCCGGGGGCAGACTGGTGGATGAAGGCCAGCTCGAACTTGCTCTTGTAGCTGGACAGGAAGGCGGGCAGAGCGCGGTTCTCGCACTCCACATAGCCGCCGGCGTCGATACCCATCTGGATGCCCTCGCCGGTCATGCTGGAAGCGCAGTTGAAGAAGAAGTCGGCGTAGTCGGGGCTGTACTTCTTCAGCATTTCGGGGTTCTTGGCAAAGCCGCCGGAAGCAAGGCAGACAGCCTTGCCGCGCAGGGTGTAGCTTGCGCCGTTTTCGCCCTTGGCGTGGAAGCCCACAACACGGCCGCTTTCGTCCTTGATCAGGTCGGTGACGCTGGTGGAGTAGATGATCTTGCCCTTCTCGTACTTCTCCACGCGCTGTGCCATGAACATCATGGCGTAGCCTGCGCCGCCCTCGTAGCAGCCGGGTGCCAGATACGGGGTGGAAGCGCCGTACTGGGTAGCGCTTTCGTAGTTGCCCATGGTGTTGAAGCCGATGCCGATGCCTGCCATCCAGTCCACCAGATCACCGGCGACGGTGTACTGCTTGGTCATGTAGGGCATTTCACCGTTGAAGAACTCGGTGCGGTGGTACTTCTCCATGGTCTGCCAGAAGTTCATCATGCCCTCCAGCGTGCCCATGGCAGAGCTGCGGAAGCTGCCGTCCACATCGTAGTTGTACTGCAGCTTGGAGCCTGCGGTGGCAACGCCGCCGTAGGTCATGGACATGGAGCCGCCGGGGATATCGCGCTTCTCCACCAGAATGACGCTGTAGCCGGCCTCCAGCAGGCGGCAGGCGCAGGTCAGGCCGGAGGTGCCGGCACCCATGATGACGACATCAGCCTCTTCCTCGATGACCTCGTTGGAAGCAGCGATGGTGACCTCCTTGGAGAAGTCGTCCACGTTATAACCGGCCAGCTCGATGGCCTCCTTCACAGCTGCCTTGACAGCCATGGAGGTGATGGAGGAGCCGCGCAGGTTGGGCACGTTGACACTCTGGTGCTCGACGATGGCGGCGGGGATGCGGGAGCAGGCATAGTTGCCGATGCCGATGGTCTCCTCGTGAGACAGCACCTCACAGGCAGTGATCTTGCCGTCAAAGAAGGTGGTGGCAACGTGCACCCAGCTTTCGTGACCCATTGCCTTGGTGACGTACTTGCCGTCTACCGGGGAGGAGGGCTTGGTCACAGCGGAGGAAGCAGCAGAGGAAGCTGCGGAGGAAGCGGGAGCACCGGTGGTGCTGGAAGCGGAGTTGCCGCAGGCGGTCAGCAGACCGGCAGCAGCTGCGCCCATGGTGCCCACAGCGGCACCGCGCATAAAATTGCGACGAGAGATCTTAGCCATAAGGTTCGCCTTTCTTTTTCTTTTCTCTTCTTTTTTGCGTTTTTCCTGTTCCTTCGTGCATTTTGAACATTGATACGATTATAGCAAAGTTTTGCCCCGGTGTGAAATACAAATTTGTGTCAGAATTTATCAAATCTCTTTATAAATTGTTTTCCCTTTACGGCCTGTGCGGAATCCTGTATAATAAAGATGACCAGCTTTTTACACAAGGAGGGGCGCCGTTCTATGACGATTTACCAATTGGAGTGCTTTATTGCCGTAGCAGAGGAGCTGAATTTCAGCGCAGCTGCCGAGCGGCTGTTCACCACCCAACCCGCCATCACCTACCAGATCAACGCGCTGGAAAAGGAGACCGGGCTGCACCTGTTCGAGCGCACCACCCGCCGCACCAAGCTGACCGCCGCCGGGCAGTCCTTTTATCTGGACATGGTGCAGATGACCAGCTTTGGGCGGCAGGCGCTGAAGAAGGCGCAGGATATTCAGGACGCCGACCGCTCCCACCTGACCGTCGGGCTGCGGCAGCTGTTCGATTACAGCACCTTTTCCAGCATTCTGGCCGAGTTCCAGCACCAGTTTCCCAACGCCTGCGTGGACGTTGTGCCGCAGGACAACCGCCGCCCGCTGGAACAACTGCGCTCCGGGCAGCTGGATATCGGCTTCTTCTACGCCACCGAGCACTCCCGCGACCGGGACATCTCCTTTACGCCCCTGTTCGCCCTGGGCTACCATGTGCTGATGAACCCCAACTCTCCCCTTGCCGACCGGCGGGCGCTGCATCTGGCAGACCTGAAGGGGCAGAGCGTGGTGTCCTCCGGCGCGTTCGACAGCTTTCTGTCCGCCTGTCAGGGACCTTCGCTGGAGCAGCTGGCGCAGGTGGGGGTGGATTGCAGCAAGATCACCCCCAGCTTTGAGGGTGCGCTGATCATGATCCAGATGGGCACTGCCATGTCCATTGTGCCCTGCCTGCCCACGGCGGTGATCCCGGGCATCGTCAAGGTGCCGCTGCTGGATTTTCCCCCGGTGACGGTGGAGATCGCCGCCATGCGCCACGCACCCCGGCTGGAGGTGCAGTCCTTTATTGAGATCGCCAAGCAGAAATACGCCCATCACCCCGACCCGCTGCGGATGGAGGCGCTGATCTGAGGCGCAGCTGCTACTGTTCAAAAGTCCCCTTGTGTCATAGGGCTTCGCCGCCTGTTCTGAACAGCCGCACTGCCCTGTAAAAGCAGAAAACCGGACAGCCTGCGGGCTGTCCGGTTTTTTGTGCTATCGAAAGGTTTTACTGATAATCGTGGTTGAGGAACAGGGCCTTGATGACCACCACCTCGTCATATTCCTCCTGCTCCACCTCCACGTCCGCGTTCAAGGATTTCAGGCGTGCCTTGACTGCGTCCAGTGCCTCGGGCACGGTGACGGCGCGGCCCTCCTCCACGGCGTCCATCATCTGCTTGAGCACGATGGGGTGGGCATACCAGCTTGCCACTGGGAACGCCCCGTGGGGGTAGTGCTTGACATACTCTGCCATGGCGGCTTCGGCCTTGTCCGCACGCTTCATGATGGCGTTGTTGTTATTGTGGGCGGTGGGCAGCATATTGTAGCTGGAAAACAGGAAGATGGCGGCAAAGCCGAACAGCGCAAAGTACACGCCGTAGCTGCCGGTGTGGCTGAACACGGAGTACAGACCGTAGGCCGCCGCCACAACGCCCAGCACAAAGATGGCCAGCGCCACATAGCGGTACACCGGTTTGCTTTGCAGCTGCGCACGCTTGCGGCGCTCGGCAGCGCTCAGCTCGGCGGAAAGCTCCGGCTTTGCATCCAGATACTCCTTTGCCCGGTGCAGCACGGTAAGGCTGTGCTGCGCGTCCTCGGAAAGCTCCGGCAGCTTGCGGGCGGCCTTTTCAGCGGCCTTTTTCTCCAGCGCCTGCTCTCCGGCAGCGCTCAGCAGATGCAGCTGCGGCTGCTCCTTGGCAAGCACTTCCAGCAAAGCGTCCACATCCCGCTCGTCCTTGAAGTTGCACTGCTTCTGCTTGCCGCCGTCGTACTCCACCACAAGATACGCCATGGAGGCAAACACGCCCTTGCCGGAAAAGCCGCCGGAGCTCATAGCCACCCGCTTGAACACCCGGGTGATGCTGCCGTAGGGCAGATAATAGCGGCGGTCGATGTAAAAGCTGTTCAGGTACAGCGCCTTTTTGCCTACGCCGCAGGGGCCGATCTTGCGGCAGGCTTTTTTGTCTGCCTCCAGCTCCTGCGGGTCAAGCTTTGCCATGCCCAGCTGTGCGGGTTTGAAAATCATGGGTAGTTCCCTTCTTTGCTTTAAATTCTACGCCCCTATTTTCCCACGGGACGGAGGCAATTGCAAGCCTTGATTTTTAAAAAACAGCGCCCGCCGCTGTACGGTCAGGCAGCGGCGGGCGCAGGTTACTTACGGAAATATGGAGCCGTCAGTTCCTTATGCCTTGGAAGTAGAGCTCTTCTTGGTAGCATGGAGGAACAGAGCCAGCATTGCGATGGCAAAGACGATGCCGATGGGGTAAGCAACGGCGGTGTTGTAAGCCACCAGCTTGCCGTCCGCATAGGTGTTGATCATCTTGCCCAGGCACTCGGGAGCCAGCACGAAGTAGGTGCAGGACACAGCGCTCATGAAGGTTGCAGGCACGGCGGTGATCCAGAAGTTCTTCTTCTCCTTGAACAGGTACATGGAAGCAGCCCACAGGACGATCATAGCCAGCGTCTGGTTGGTCCAGCTGAAGTAACGCCAGATGACAGTGTAGTTGATGAAGCCCAGTGCGTTGCCGATGCCAAGGAAAGCACCAACGCCCAGCACGGGGATGCAGAGCTTCAGGCGGTTTGCGTAGCTGTCCTGATCGATCTTGAGCCAGTCGGCCAGGGTCAGACGAGCGGAACGGAAGGCAGTATCACCGGAGGTGATGGGGCAGATAACGACACCGATCATAGCCAGTGCCACGCCGACATTACCCATGGTCTTGAGGCAGACGTCGTAGATAGCGGCAGACTGACCGGCAGCCAGAGCCTCGGCCAGACCGACCATCTTGCCATCGGTGATGGTGTACAGTGCGCAGCCAGCAGCAGCCCAGATCAGAGCGATGATGCCCTCGCTGACCATTGCACCGTAGAATACGAAGTGACCCTGCTTCTCACTCTTCATGCAGCGAGCCATCAGAGGAGACTGGGTGGAGTGGAAGCCGGAGATAGCACCACAGGCAACGGTGATGAACATGAAGCTCCAGATAGGAGTGTTGGAGGGGTGCATATTGCTGAAGTTTGCCCAGATCTCGGGGATGGTATAGGCGGGGTTGGTGAAGATACCAAAGATAACGCCCACAGCCATGATGATCAGGCAGATGCCGAACACGGGGTAGATCTTACCGATGATGGCATCAATGGAAATAAAGGTTGCGATGAAGTAGTACACCAGAATGATGATCAGCCAGAACAGGGTGGTGGTCAGCACGCCGGACATACCGCCGTTCTTGCACAGGGTAACGATCAGGCCTGCGGGGCCGACTGCGAACACGGTACCGACCATGATCAGCAGCACCACAGAGAACACACGCATGATGTTCTGCATCACGGGGCCCAGATAGCGGCCGGTGACCTCAGCGATGGAAGCGCCGTCGTTGCGCTCGCTCATCATGCCGGAGAAGTAGTCATGTACGCCGCCGGCAAAGATGGTGCCGAAGGTGATCCACAGGAACACCACGGGACCCCACAGAGCACCCTGCAAAGCACCAAAGATGGGGCCCAGACCTGCAATGTTCAGCAGCTGGACGAGGAACAGCTTCCACTGGGGCATCACAACGTAGTCAACGCCATCGTTGATGCGCACAGCAGGAGTTTCGCGGTCGTCCGGTCCGAACGTGTTGTCCACGATCTTACCATAGACAAAGTAGCCTACGATCAGAAGCGCCAGACACAGTAAGAAACTAATCATACCAGAAACCTCCTTTTGAATTTCAGCCGCCGACAGCTTATGCCATACTGCGGCTATGACCGATCTCTGGCTTCATGTTAACACCTTTTTCATAATTGTGTTAATATTTTTTAGGTATGGTTCCCATATCAAAAAGTATATGGCCGCTTATTTTATTTGTTTACGCAAACTTTTATTTTGCGGCGATAACACGTTTTAATTCGTCGTTTTGTTTCTCAAAAATTTTCTCCCGGGAACGGTCAAGCTCGCCCCCGCCAAACTTTGCACCGTCTTTTTGTGCACTTTGCTTAATCGTTTGCGATTTTCTCCCCAAAACGTGGAATTTGAGACGAAAAGAAGGGAAATCTGTCCTCTCAGGTGGGGCACCCGTGAAAATGGGCTAGCAGAGCGTCCGCAGACGCTCCGCTAGCCCGAAAATATAAATAATTCTTCCGCTGCAACAACGACGACCGCCGCCAGCGGCGGAAACAGGGAGGAGTTGTTGGGGCAGCGGCCAGCAAGACGCGCGTGCCGCCCAAGGCACGATGCGGATGCTGGGTGCCGCAACCCGGAAGACGCGGCGCGCATTTCAAATCTTCTTCCACCCGCTGTCCTTGATGGTGGCATCCGCCTGCTTGTGCAGCAGTTGCACAAACAGCTGCTCCTCCGGCTGCAAGGGCTCCCGCTCCGGGTACACCAGCACGTCCCGCATCTGCTGCTTCTGCGCCGGGCAATTATGCAGCGCCAGATGGTACTGCTCCAGCGCGCGCTGCGGCATGGGGGACGACCACATATAGGCCGTGGGCAGATTCTGCAAAATGGAGAACTGGCTGCACCGCTCATACACATGGATGCGGCGGTTGGGGTTCACCTCCCAGCGGGAAACAGTGCTCTCCTCCCCGGGCAGATGGGTGTCGCCGTGCAGCACCTCGATGTAATCGTTCAGCTCGTCCAGCTCGCGCACCTGCCGCCGCGCCAGCGGGCTGTCCTGACTGGTGAGCAGCAGGTAGGAAAACTCCATGATAGGCTCCTGCCGCAGACCGTGGCGCTGGCAGTAGCGCAGGTAGTAGTCCTCGTCCTCGGCAGCATAGCGCAGCAGCGCTATGTGGTAGCCCTGCCGCAGCACAAAGTCCAGGGCTTCAATAGCGCCGCTCTCCCGGATATGCACCCGCAGCTGCTCGCTGCGGGCTGCCTGCTGCAAAAAATCCACCGCCGCATAGGAGGCGTAGGTGGCATGGGTCAGCACCACCCGCAGCTCGGCGCAGCTGCGCTGCTGGTGCGCCTCCTGCGCCAGCTCGTCCACCTGCTGCAGCACCCGCTGCGCCTGCCGGATGAACCGCTTGCCCTGCTCGGTGGGGATCATGCCCGTGGAGGAGCGTTCAAAAATGCGCAACCCGTATTCCTCTTCCAGGTTCTTCAGTGCCTTGCTGACGTTGGGCTGCGCCGCGTACAGCTGCTTTGCCGCCGCCGACACCGACCCCCATTTCATGATGGCTACCAGATACCGCAGTTCCGTAATGTTCATGAACCCCTCCACGTGGTTTGCAGTCGTAATCGTATTGTAACAATTTCTTCGCATTGCTGTCAAGCGGGGGAGAATAAACCCTCTCAGTCCGCTCCCCCTTGCACCAAAGCCCCCGGGTGCTATATAATAAGGAAAAACACAAAGGAGGGGCTGTACCATGCCGGAATACCGCGTGCTGCGCATTGACGAGCAGCTGTACGGCTGCGAGGAGCTGCCCGCCGGGCAGCCGGTGCTGTGCGATGTGACCCTGACCGATGCCGCCGGGGCTGCCCGCATTCTGCCCTACCCGGACAGGGAGCTGACATGTCTTGGCATCGACGAAGGAGACACCGTCTGTCTGCTGCCGGACGGCACCCTGCACAAGCTGTAAGGAGTAATTTTATGCATAATATCTATTTCACCCGCCACGGCGAGACGGTATGGAACGTGGAAAATAAGATCTGCGGCATGACCGACAGCCCGCTGACCGCCCGCGGGCAGCAGCAGGCGCGGCAGCTGGGCGAGCTTGTCCGGGACAGCGGCCTGCAGATCGACGAGATCTTGTACTCTCCCCTTTCCCGCGCCGCCGACACCGCAAAGGCCATTGCCGCCGCTACCGGTCTGCCCGCCCGCTGCGAACCCCGCCTGCGGGAGCAGTGCTTTGGCAAATACGAGGGCACGCCCCGGGACGGTGCGGAGTTCCGCATCTCCAAGACCCACTTTGCCGACCGCTATGACGGCGGCGAAAGCATGATGCAGCTGGCGCAGCGCATCTACAACCTGCTGGACGAGTTGAAGGCGGACACCGGCAAGACCTATCTGCTGGTGGCGCACAACGGCATTGCCCGGGTGGTGCACTCCTATTTTTACGATATGACCAACGAGGAGTACGCCGCTGCGGGCATCAAAAACTGCCAGCTGGTGGAGTATACCTTTGAATAACCAAAAAAGCCGCCGGGGCCCCGGCGGCTTTTTTGTTATGGCGCGTCAACCATGACGGTAATGGAATTTCTGGTCTTTTGTCACAAACATATACACGCTCACCGCCAGCGCGGCAAGCTCGGCGGCGGTGACAGCCAGCCACACGCCATCAATGCCCCAGAGGGCGGGCAGCAGGAGCAGCGCGGCAAGCTGGAACACCAGCGTGCGCAGAAAGGAGATGAGGGCGCTGGTCACACCATCGCCCAGCGCCGTGAAGAAGGAGGACGCATACACGTTGAAGCCCATGATGAGGAAGCTCAGCGCATACAGCCGGAAGGCGCGGTTTGTCAGCGCCAGCAGCTGGGCATCGTAGCCCACAAAGATGCGCGCCACATAGGGAATGATGACCATGGACGCCGCCGTCATGCTCACAGCTACCACGGCGATGAGGCGCAGGCTCTTCTGATAAAGGTTATGCACCTCGGCGTGGTTGCGCGCGCCGTAATGGAAGCTGACGATGGGTGCGCTGCCCACCGCATAGCCCACGAACACCGCCACGAACAGGAAAGCAGCGTACATGATGACGCCGTAAGCCGCCACGCCGTTTTCTCCGGCAAGCCGCAGCAGCTGGAAGTTATACAGGATATTGACCAGCGACATGGAAAGGTTGGTCATCAGCTCAGAAGAACCGTTGATACAGGCATCCCACAGCACGCGGCCGTAAAACTGTGTTCTGCACAGGTGCAGGCGGCTGGTATTGCCGTGGTCGATAAAGTAGAACACCGGCAGCACGCCGCCCACCAATTGGCTGATAAGGGTGGCAATGGCAGCGCCCTCCACGCCCCAGTGCAGCATACCCACCATTACCACATCCAGCACCATGTTGGTGCAGCCTGCACCTACGGTGAACCAGAAGCCCAGAAGCGGCTTTTCGGCGGTGACGAAAAAGCTTTGGAACATATTCTGCAGCGCAAAGGGCGGCAGCGCCAGCATCAGGATGCGCCCGTAGCGCACGGCGTAGTCCAGCAGCTCGCCCTTTGCGCCCAGCAGCTCGGCGACCGGGCGCAGGAGCAGGATGCCCAGCACGGCCAGCACACTGACCGAGATGAGCGCTGCCAGCAGAAACATGGTAAAATAGCGGTCGGCTTTTTTCTGGTCGCCCTCGCCCAGCGTGATGCCTACGATGGCGCTGCCGCCGGTGCCCAGCATAAAGCCGACAGTGCCCAGCAGCTGCGGCAGCGGCATGATGAGGTTGACCGCCGCAAAGGCCGTTTTGCCCACAAAGTTGGAAACGCACAGGCCGTCCACGATGCCGTAGACGGAGGTGAACAGCATGGTGCCGATGCAGGGCAGCACGAACCGCAGCAGGCGGGAATAGGTAAAATGATCGGACAATTGGATGGTTTCCTTTGGCATAGCTTCTCCTTTTTGAACTTCACATATGCAAAAAGGCCGGATAAGAACCATCGCTCCGGTGCGTTCCCTCTTCTGCTGCGGCACTACGGTGCCCACAGCCTCCGGGAAGCACGAACGATGACATCTTATCCGGCCCTTCAATTACGTTGAAACAGCCCTCCGATGAGCGAAAAACAGTATAGCAAAGTTTATTTTTGATGTCAAGTCCTGCTTTGCATCATTCCGCCGCAAAGTGTAAAACACGAAAAAAGAGAACACCCGCTGCGAATGCGGCGGGCGTTCTCTTTTTTGAGCAAGGGTGGGGTGACGATTCCCACATCTCCTAACAATGGGCGACGGCTGCCTGTTCCGTCCTCCGTTGCTCATCTCTATCCACTATTATTATATCATAGGAATTCAAAATGTCAACACACGATAACGCGTCAATATTTTTTCAAATTTCCCTTGTCGATAAAGCTGCGGACACGATTTGGATTTAATCTGTAAACCGACCTTGCAAAAAGTTGTCCTTTTGTAGACACCCGTACCGCAACTTTGACAAACACATGGTCTATTTCTACTTCTCGGACATATTCAATGGAGTTATCCTTTTTATTTTGCGCCACATAATCCGGTTCTCTTAAAATATCCGGGATGTACTCTCCATATAATGCAAAGTCCTCAGGATGGCGTGTTGTCATGTGCCCAATGTTGGAATCGCCAAGAAGAATATCTTTTCCTTCCGGCAACTCCAATTCCAGCAGTTCGATCACACGTTTTGTCAGAACTCCAACTCGTCTTGTTTTTTCCATTCTACACCCTTTCTTTTATTTCTCCGCAAGGCGGACAAAGGGCGCGATGGCGTTGGCATCGCCGTGGCGGACGATGGAGTAGGTGATATCGCAATAGGGCTGGATGGCGGTGCTCTTTTCCACGGTGGAGATGAGCAGCACCTGCAATTGCAGGCGGCGGAACAGTTCCATCATGGGGCGGATGCGGTCGCTGGTCATCTTGCTGAAGGCCTCGTCCAGCAGCACCAGACGGATGCTGTTTTCGCTCTTCTGGTAAATTTGCAGAAGGCTGGCGCAGATGGCCACATAGAAGGGTGCCTGATTCTCGCCGCCGGAGGAATCGCGGCTGACGCGGGAAAGATACGCCTGCTGCCCGGTGACCTGATTGGTCACCTTGATATCGTAGTCCAGATAGGTGCGGTAGTCCACATAGTCCGAAAGGGTGGCACCGGCAGCGGTGCGTCCCTCCTGCCGGGCGCGGGTGTTCTCGTCCACGTCCGCCATGATCTTTTCCATCAGCTCATCCACCTGACGCTCGTAGGCGGGGTCGGCAGTGGCGGCAAGGTTGTCCAGAGAATCGCCCTCGGTCATCTGCTGGTTGCCTTTATCCACGATGACCTGATAGAACGCCGCCAGCTGCGGGTCGCGGCTGGGCTCCAGCTCAAAGCGGTAGACCTCCTCGCCGTAGGTCAGCTGCTCCATGACCTTGTTCAGCTCCCGGAACTGCCGCCGGGCGTTGAAGATATCGTCCTTCATGCGGAACAGGATATCCTTGCGGAAGCGGTCCTTGCAGTCCCGCTGCGCCTGCTCCAGACGGGCGGCGTAGCGCTCCAGGTCGATGCGCACAAGGCTCTCATGCTGGGCGCGGTACTGTTCCAGCCCGGCAAGCCCCAGAGGATAATCGCAGACATAGCGCTGGTTATAGGCTTTCTGCGCCGGTTCAAGGGTGCTGTTCAGGTAGACGGTCAGGGCATCGTCCAGCTTGGCCTGTGCCTTTTCGGCGGCCTGCGCGGCGGCGCGGGGGGATTTATCCGGCCCGGTCAGCGCCTGCTGACGGCTGCGGGAGAGCGGCTCCACCAGCGGGTGGGCGGCAAAGAAACTTTCTGCGGCCTGTGCGCTCTTTTCGGCGGTGTCCACCGCCTTTTGCTGCTCCGCTTCGCAGGATGTAATTTGCTTTTCGCACACGCGCAGGTCGCCGCCGGTCTGCTCCACGGCAGTGCGGGCGGCCTCCCATGCGGCTTCGCGCACCTCTTCCTCCTTATACAGCTGCTGCAAAAGCGGGTTCTCGCGGCACTCGGCCAGCTTTGCGGCCTGCTCGTCCACCGCCGCGCGGGCGGCGGTCAGGGCGGCGCGGGCGTCCCACAAGGCGGCAAGTTCTTCCAGCGTGGTGCCGCGCAAAAGGGTCTGGTACTGGCTGTATGCAGCTTTCAGGTTCTGCTCCGCCTGTGCGGCGGCGCGCACCTCTTCAGCAAGGGCGTTCATCTCCCCTGCCAGTGCCCCGGCGCGGGCGCGGCGGGCTTCCAAGCCGATATAGCGCTGCGGGGTGCGCAGACGCTCCAACCGGAAGGGATGGTGGCGCAGAAGGTCCCGGGTGGCGCTGTCGGGGTAGTTTTCCAGCGTGTCGGGGGTGTCGCAGCAGACGATGCGGCGCAGGATGGTGTCGGCGTACTGCGCGGCCAGCGGGTTTTCGCTGGTGACCTGTGCCGCCAGACTGTCGGCGGGAGCAGTGTCGGCGCGGCGGTTGGCCTTGCGCAGACCCGGGGTGTCCAGCAGGCTGATGGGCCCCACCTTGTCCTTCAGCGCCACAAAAGCGCTCTTTGCGGCGGCATAGTGGGCGGGCGGCACAAGGATATCGAACCGGCGGTCGCCCAGACAGGCTTCCACGCAGTCCTGCCAGCTCTCGTCCTCCACGTTCAGCAGCTCGCAGAAGATGCGGGCGTCCGGCTCCATGCCCCGGCTTTTCAGCTCCGCGTTCACGGCGTCCCGCACCCGGGTGGCGGCGTCCCCGTGGGGGTACACCCACTTGCCGCCGGATACGGCATCCAGCTCGGCGCGTTTCTCGGTCTGCTGCCGCTGCAAAGCGGCGGTGTGCTGCCGGGCGGCAAAATAGGCTTCTTCCAGCGGCTTTTCCTGTGCGGTCAGCCAGTCGGTCAGGGCGGGCAGGGTGTCCGGGGTCAGGTCTGCCAGCTTCTGCCCGGCGGCAAAGCCGCTGCGGCGCAGCACAGCCAGCAGATTGCCGGTCTTTTCGGCGGCTTTTTCGGCGGTGTCAGCCTTGCGGGCGGCGGCATCCAATGCGGTCTGCCGGTGCGCCAGCTCCTCGCTGAGGGCATCCAGTGCGCGCCCCTCGCCGCTGGCACCGGCGGCGCTGTGGGCGGTCAGGTAGGCGCGGCGGGCTTCCGCTTCGGCGGTCTTGGCTTCGGCGTAGCGGGTGCGCAGCATTTCCTGCTGGCGGCGTCCGGCGTCTACCCGCTCCTGCCAGACAGCCTTTTCCCCGGCATCGGCAGCAGCCCGCGCCAACAGGGCGGCACCCCGGTTCACAAGGGCTTCGGTCTGTTTTTCGGTGGCTTCGCGGCCATAGCGCACGATCTCGTCCAGCGCATCGGCGCGGGTCTGGGCTTCCGCCAGAACAGCGTGCAGGTTTTCCAGTTCCAAGCGGTCGCCCTGCAAGGCTTCCAAGTCCAGCTCCGGCTGCGGGAGGATGTACTGGTACAGAAACTCCCGGAAGTTCGGGATCTCGTCCATGCTGGTGCCCATCTGGAACACCTCGTTGAACTTTTTGCCCAGCGGGCTGGATGCGCGCCCGATGCCCAGTGCGCGGCAGATGCGGTCCCGCGCCTCGCTGGGGCTGCGGGTGTAGGAAAGCCGCCCTTCGGCGGGCTTGAAGTCCTCCTTGGCGCTGGGCGCACCGGTGCGCGGGTCGATGAAGGGCAGCTGTTCCAGCGTGATGCCGTCCTCCGAGATATACCACGTCTGGTCACCGGGGTGCAGCTCCTGCATGGGGCCCTCGGACTCCACCCGCACCGCGATGACAAAGCTGGTGTGCTTTGTGCTGTCCCAGAACTCCGCCCCGATATAGGCCACGGTGTGGCCCGGGCGGCGGTAGGCGTTTTCGCCGCGCTGCTTGGCGTGGACAGAGCCTTGCAGGGTGCGTCCGCTTTTCTTATTGCCCAGCGCATTGAAATTGCGGTTCGTGGTCAGGCAGTAGCGGATGGCGTCCAGAATGGTGGTCTTGCCCACGGCGTTCACGCCGATCATATAGGTCAGGCGGGCGCAGTCGAAGGTGGTATTTTCAAAGTTGTGCCAGTTGATAAGTTTCAGGCGTTTGAGTTCGATCATGCTTCACCCTCCCCTGCTTCGGTGTCTGCGCCCTCCGGGCGCTCGTACAGACCAAGCTCGGTGCGGGTGCGGGCACTCTCGGCGGCGGCATCCGCAAGGTCAGCGTCCGGCAGCGCCAGCAGCACTGTGGGGAACACCTCAATGCGGCTGTCCAGCCCGGAGAGCCGTCCCACCGGACGCGCCAGATTGTACCGGCGCAGGGTGCGCATGAGCTTTTCCAGCGTTTGCTGGTCCAGCTTGCGGGGCAGGTTCATCTTTTGCAGCTCTGCCTGCACCTCTTCCACCGTGACCAGCACCTCGTCTGCGCTGGCGGCAAGGCTTTCCCGCTTTTGCAGGTACAAAAGCCGCAGCACCAGCAGCAAAATGCTCTCGTACTTGAGCAGCCGTGCCTGACTGCCCTCGTGCTCGTTGACCAGCGCCGCCGCCTGCATGGGTGCGGGGTACAAAAGCACCGCGTAGCCCAGCGGTTTGAACACCGCCCGCACCTCGTTGAGGTGATCCTGAATATACAGATATTTCGCCCGCTGTTCCTCTACGCAGCCCAGCACAAAGCAGTGGTTGAGCAGATAGTTTGCGGTCTCTTCCAGCAGATCAATGGTTGCCATCCGTGTTTACCTCCTTGCGGCGGGTCAGGACAAAATCCTGAAACCGGAAGCCGCCGCGCTCCACCCAGTTTCCGGTCAGGGTGATATCATACTCCCGGTGCGGCGACTGGGAATAGGTGTGCAGGCCGATGATGCCTGTAAAGTCGTTCGGGTATTCCTCCACAAGGGTGGAGGCGTTCACCTGCCCGCGGGCAGCCAGTGCCTGCCGCGCCAGCAGCGCCACGTTTTCCTCGGTGACGGCAAGGCGGGCGTAGTCCAGCAGAAGCTGCTGCTCCTGCCGCAGCCGGTCGGGGTCAAGGGGTTCGGTGCGCACCGGGGCAAGGGGTGCTTCGGTGCGGGGCGCGGCGGGAGGATACAGCGGCTTTGTGCCGAACACTGCCGCCGGGTACAGGTGCAGCCGCGCTGCCACCGGGCCGTCGTCCGGCTCGAACAGCTGCTCCGGGCTGCGGATCTCCTCCGCATAGCGGCGCAGCAGAGCGGTGACGCTGCCCTGCGCCGAGCGGTCGCTCAGCAGCAGGAATTGTGCCCGCTGCACCGCCCGCTTGCGGTAGCGGATGTGGCTGGCATCGATCTCCTTCATCAGGGTGCTCATCTCCTCCAGCGCATCCCGCTGCTGCTGGATAAGGGCACGCACCCGGGGCGCCGCCTCGCCGGGAGCGCAGCGCTCCACCCGGGCGTAGTCCAGCGCCAGCCGGGGCAGTTGGTTCTGCTCGCAGTCGTCCAGTTCTTCTTCCAGATAGGCGCGATAATTGAACAGGTTATCGCTGGTTTTAAAGCGATGGTACGCCGCCGCCACCACCTTTTCCTCGTACTGGTCGAACAGTTCCAGCACCTCCTGCGGGGTGCGGTTATGGGTCAGGCGGTCGATGTAATGCCCGATGGAAGCGTTGAGGGCGCGCAAGGACTTGTTCAAAGTTTCAAGGTCTGCCGCCACCTCCCGCAGCACGTTTTCATAGGGGCTTTTTTCCTGTCCGATGCTGCCCAGCAGCTGCCACGCCTTGTACAGCTTGCCGGTGTAGGTGACCACCCGGGGGTTCAAGATCTCTTCCAGCGCGTCCAGCAGCGGGGTGACCTCCGGCATAAAGGCAAGGGTGGGCTCGCTCTCATAACTGCCGGGCTGCTCCTCCAGCCAGCCGGTGCGGCGCAGACGCAGCAAAAAGCCCACCGCCAGCGTGTGGGGGTCACGGGTGGGCTGCTCATCCTCATCGCCCGCGCCATCGGCGTCCAGCGCCAGCGGCTTTGCCAGCGCGGCAAAATAATCCTCAGCGCGGGAGACGGCCTCGGCGCGGGAAATGCTGTAATCTGCCGTATGGCGGCACTCCTCCCAGAGCAGCAGCAAAAGCTCTGCATAAAACGCCCGGTTGGGCCCCGCCAGCGGGCGGAACAGCCGTGGGCTGACCAGTTCAAACAGCTGCATGGAAACGTCCTTTCTGTGTAAGTTCGATACCCTTTTATTGTACCACAGCAGGCGGGGTTTGTCACAAAAAGGCGAAAAAAAGCCCCGGGGAGCGGGGTGCTCCTCGGGGCGGGGTGGGGTTCAGTTCTACGGGGTGGTGTTGGTCAGCTCAAAGCCGATGGCAACATAGGTCTTGCCGCCGATGGTCTTTGCGCCGACCCCCAGCGCGGTAAGCTCCAGCGTTATGCCGTGTTTCTCTGCGCCGCCACGCTCATCCTTCACGGTGTTGAGCAGGGCTTGAACATTGAGCCGGTTCGCCGTGATGGTTTGCGCGGCTGCGGCCTCGTAGAAAAGCGGCACAAAGGCATCCGGCTTGCTGCTTTTTGTATCAAAGCAGAGCTGCACCTGCCGCACCACGGTCTTTTCGTCGCCTTCTGTTTTGCAGCGTGCAATGCTGGTCAGGCTGTCCGCGCCATGTTTCTCCTCGATGTGCTCGATGGCCAGCCTCTTGATGTCGGCATCGTTTTCAAAGCTCGTCCCGAATGTATTATTCAGCGCTTTCTGATAGGCTCTTTCCACCTTGGGATCAAACTCCGGGTTGCCGGGGTCGCTGTCGCTGCAGGCGGTGAACAGTGCCAGTGCCATGATACCGGCCAGCAGAACAGCCGCAAGACGCTTTAACTTTTTCATGCAATGCTCCTTTTATAAAATGCAGGGGCCCATGCGGATGCACAGGGGTATTCTGCTTTCATTTTACAGCAGCGCGGCAGGGTTCGTCAATGGCAAGTGTGCCTGTTTTTTGCCGGGATTTTTGGGCAGGGCGCAAAAAAGCCCCGGCGGGGCAGGACGATTTGGAATGCGCGCCGCGTGCGCTTTGCGCATATTCAGCGGAAGAATTATTTTTATTTCGCGTTTGTCGCGCTCTGCGGAGCGCTCCAAACGCATTTTCACGGGAGGGGTCGCAACGGTAAGCGGCATTTACCGCAAGCAAGACAGAAAAAAGCCCCGGAGGGCGGGTGCTCTCCGGGGAAAGAAAGGACTGATGATTTTTTACTTATTTGTGGTATTTGGGGTTCTTGATCTTGAACGCAATTGCCATGTAGCTCTGTTTGGTATTGACGTCAGTCTTAACAACAACGCCAATCTTCGTCCAATTGCCATCCTGGTTGATGTTAACATTCGTATCGGTATTGATCTTCCTCGAGATCTCATCCAGAATAGCGCCCAACAGCGTATCCTTATAGGTAACGTTCGCCGCTACGAGAACCGTCAGGAACTCTGCATTCTCAGTCTTACCCTTTACATCATAGCCAAGAACGAATTTATAGCCAAAAATACTGCCGGAAACATTGAGCTTCTCGTTCAAGAACTTTTCTGCTTCAGCTTTCATCGTTCTGTCATTTACTGCCACAGTGCTGGTGCTGTACTTGCTCAGAACCTCAGCCTCAGTCTTTGTGTCCTCTTTCATGTTGCCGGTGTTGCCGCCACCAGAACAGGCGGTAAGCATCACCATAGCCATCACACCTGCCAGCAGCAGAGCGACGATCTTTGACAGTTTCTTCATAGGGGTATCCCTCCAATCAGCGTTTTTTGTGGATATGTTTCTTTTTTCTCGAAAGGCTTTCGCAACCATCGTTGCCTTTCTGCCCTGATTATATCCGACACCTGACGGTTTTGTCAATCGGGAATATCGCTAAACTTCCTGAAGCAGTTTCGTGAAAATGGATGAAAACAGGTCGAGTTTGTTGCAGTTCTGGTATATTCCGGAATAAAGTCTGTCTACAATTCACAGAATCATCTTTTCCCTGCCCCGGCGGCGCAGTTTTGCCGGGTGCGGGAGCACTTAAATTTGGACATATGTTGTGCTAAGGCGTTAGCTCCCTCAGACGCGGCTTGCGCCGCGCCAGCTCCCTCTGGGAGGGTATTTCCCCATTATTTTGCTCTTTTACACATTTTCACCACGTTTTAGTGGTAAAATCATGTCCAGATTGAAACGAACTTGGAGGAAGTACCCATGCAACACTGTCCCGCCCGCGCGGCACAGCGGCTGGCGGCGGCAGTTCTGGCGCTGGTTTTGCTGCTGTGCGCCTTTTTGCCCCATGCCCACGCCGCTGAACTGAAAGAGAAAAACGGCATCCGGCTGCTCAGCTTCGACACCAGCCACATTCTTTCCATCGGCAACCAGACCTCCGGCAAGTGCAGCCTGTACGCGCTGCGCTACGCCCGCACCATTCTGGACGGCAAGGTGTGCTCCGGCAGCGGGATGTGGTCGAACGGTGCGGTGTGGTCCGCCGCAGGCTACACCGGGTACTCCGGCACCCGCGCCGAGTGCCTGAAAAAGCTGTACAGCGAGCTTTCCGCCGGGCATCCGGTGATCGTGCACCTGAAAAACACCACGGTCAGCGGGGTAAAGCGCCACACGAACCGCACCTCTACTTATGAATACCACCTGACTTCCTCCGGCTGGAGCGAGGTGAACTACCCCCACATTGCCACCAGCAGCACCTACGGGCACTGGGTGTGCGTGGCGGGCATCTCCCCCACCGCCGACCCGGAAAACCTGACCGAGAGCGACTTCTACGCCCTCGACCCCGCCCGGGTAACGGCAAATGGACGGCTTGCCGTCACCCGCCTGCTGGATCATACCCTGTGGGTGGAAAACTCCCCCCTCAAGGTGCTGGGGTAAAAATATAATATGATAAAACAGAGCGCCTGACACCGCAGTGTCAGGCGCTCTGTTTCTATTCAGTTCCTTAATATCCCTTCACCGAGAAGCCGCGCTCCCACGGGTCGGGCGGGATGTCCTTCTGGCGGATGCCGGTGATCTGGATATAGTCGCTTTTCTGGATCATGGCGAACAGGGACATAAACTTATCCGGGTCGCCCTGCACCTCCAGCGTTACGCTGCCATCGTCCTCGTTCTGCACCCAGCCGGTCAGGTCAAGGGTCTGCGCGGCGTACCGCGCACGATAGCGGAAACCCACCCCCTGCACCTGTCCGGTGATGGTGTAGCGCCGCCGCTCCGTGCCTTCCGGCAGTGCGGGCGGGGTGCGGTCCTTTTTGGAAAGAAAATCAAACACGGCAGTGTCCCTTTACAGCTCCTGATAAGCGGTCATCAGGGCGGGAATGAACTGCTTTTTGCGGCTCACCACGCCCGGCAGCGTCCAGCTGGCATCGGCGGCGGGCTGGGTGTCGAAGCCATCCGTCAGCACCTCGGCGGCGTAGCGCCCGTTGCAGATGACCACGCTCTCCTCCTTGGGCACGTCGGTCAGCAGCATATAGATGTCCTCCACGTTCTGCTTGTTGCGTGCCTCCTCGAGATAGGGCTTCAGCAGCGCCTCGGCGGCGGTCAGGTTCTTGCGGGTCATATAGCTGCCCTGCGCCACACCAAAGCGGATATCGCCGCACATGAACACCTTGAAGTCCTGCAAGAACACTTCCTCGGCGGTCTTGCCGTCCAGTTTTTCGCCGGCTTCAAACATTTCGTTGGCAAACTCGTTGATGTCCACCCCCGCGATCTTTGCCAGACGGTTGGCGGCGTTTACGTCGATGGGGGTGCAGGTGGGGCTGCGGAACACCAGCGTATCCGAAAGGATGGCAGCCAGCAGCAGACCGGCGGTCTTTTGCGGGATGGTCACGCCGTTTTCATCGTACATCTGGGTGACGATGGTGGCGGTGCAGCCCACCGGCTGGTTGCGGAAGTACACCGGGCCGCTGGTCTCCAGACTGCCGATGCGGTGGTGGTCGATGATCTCCAGAATCTCGGCCTGCTCAAAGCCCTCCACCGCCTGTGTGGCTTCGTTGTGGTCCACCAGAATGATGCGGCGCTTGCGCAGGTTGATGATGTTGCGGCGGCTGATCATACCGCAATACTTGCCGTCTGCGTCCAGAATGGGGAAATACCGGTGGCGCACCTTTGCCATCACGCGGGTGACGTCTGCCACCGGGGTGACGAGGGTGAATTTCATGATATCGTCCCGGGTCATGTAATAGGAGATGGGCGCACACTGGCTGATGAGCTTTGCCGCCGCGTAGGTATCGCAGGGGGCGCTCATGATGGCTACGCCGGTCTCGGCGGCAATATGCTGGATGGTGCGGCCCACCTTTGCGCCGTTGCAGATGATGATGAGGGAAGCTTCCTTTTCGATGGCGCAGAGCTGGCTTTCGTAGCGGTTGGTCAGGATGACGATATCGCCCTTTTCCATGTTGCTTTCCAGCATTTCCGGGGTGGCGGTGCCAATGCGGATGTGACCGGTGGTGCACACTGCGTCCTCGCTGCCCACCACCATGGTAGCGCCCAGTGTTTCCAGAATATTGCGGTAGCTGGTGCGGCTCTTGGCAAGGATGCCGGTGTCGAACAGATCCATGTTGGCGGTGGCGATATCCTTCACCGTGATGACGCCCTGCAGTTCGTCCTCCTCGCTGGTCACGGGGAGGGTGTCGATCTTCTGGTCGCGCATGATCTCCCACGCCTTGCGCAGGCTGGTGGAGCCGGGGATGCCGGGCACCTGCCGGTAATCCACATCCCGAATTTTAGGGTTGACGTCAGTGCACATCCGGGGCGGCGTGACCCCGAACTTTTTCAGCACAAATTCCGTTTCCTGATTCATCTTGCCCGCACGCCGGGCCTCGCAGACCAGATCGCTGGTCTTGTTTTTCAGCTCTGCATAGGCAATGGCAGAGCAGATGGAGTCGGTGTCCGGGTTGCGATGCCCGATGACAACGACCTTATGCGCAGTTTGCTGCATACTGTACCCCCTTATGGGTCCTCAACTTCTTATCATATATCTTATCATTTACCAAGGCCGCGCCCCTCTCCTGCACAGCGGGGCGGGCTGCAACCTTATTTTAACACAACTGTGCCCATGGGTAAAGGGCACGAAACGCGGCGGGCTGTTGCTTTTTGGCACTTTCTTGTATACAACCTCTTGCATTTCGACAGCTTCCGCTGTATGATAGAAGCATTCGAGCTTTTTTGTCATTTGCAACGGAGGACAGCATGAAATCGTCCAAATTCACATCCACTCCCCTGTTTCCACGGCAGGCGCTGGTGGCGCTGCTGCTGCCGCTGATCGCGGAGCAGGCGTTAAGCGTGACCATCGGTCTGGCGGACACTTTGATGGTATCCTCGGTGGGCGAAGCCGCCGTGTCCGGCGTGAGCCTTGTGGACAGCTTCAACACCCTGATGATCCAGATCATGAGCGCACTGGCCACCGGCGGCGCGGTGGTCACCAGCCAGTACATCGGCCATCAGGAGCCAAAAAACGCCAAGGCGGCGGCTGCGCAAATTTTATTCGTGCTGTCCAGTTTCAGTGTGCTGGTGGCGGCGGTGGTCATCGGCGGGCGGCACGCCATCCTGCGGGGCATCTTCGGCTCCATTGATGCGGACGTGATGCACTACGCCGAGACCTACTTTCTGCTTTCGGCGCTGAGCTACCCCTTCATTGGCCTGTACAACGCCGGTGCGGCGCTGTTCCGGGCGCAGGGCAACAGCAAGATCAGTATGCTGTCCAGTCTGGTGATGAACGTGGTGAACATCGGCGGCAACGCGGTGCTGATCTACGGCTTCGGCATGGGGGTCATGGGCGCGGCGCTTGCCAGCCTTGTGTCCCGCGCCATTGCCTGCGCGGTGGTGCTGTATCTGCTGCAAAAGCCGGACTGCGCGCTGCGGGTGGACAGCCTGCGGGCAATGGCGCCGAACGGCGGGCTGATCCGGCGCATCCTGCGGGTAGGCATCCCTGCCGGCATCGAGAACGGGATGTTCCAGATCGGCAAGCTGTCGGTCTCCAGCCTGACCTCCACCCTTGGCACGGCAGCCATTGCCGCCAATGCGGTGGCAAATACCACCACCACCTTTTTGAACATCCCCGCCAACGCCGTGGGCATGGCTGCCCTGACCGTGGTAGGCCAGTGTCTGGGCGCAGGCGAAAAGGAACAGGCGGTGTACTACTCCCGCCGCCTGATGCTGACCGCCTACTGCGGCGCGTGGGTGATGAACCTGTCGGCGTTCTTCTTCGCCAACCGGTTCGCGGTGTCCCTGTTCAACCTCTCGCCGGAGGCACAGGCCATGGCGCTGGACATCATGGTGTGGTTCAACATCGTTTCCCTGTTCGTGTGGCCGTCCAGCTTTACCCTGCCCAATATCCTGCGCGCTGCCGGTGACGCCCGCTTTACCATGACCGTGAGCATCGTGTCCATGTGGGCGTTCCGGGTAGGCTTCTGCTATCTGGTCGTGCTGTGCTTCGGCGGCGGGCTGCTGAGCATCTGGATGGGTATGTATCTGGACTGGGTGTTCCGCTCGCTGTGCTTCTACCTGCGCTTCCGCCGGGGCAGCTGGCTGGAGCAGAGTGTGATCTGAATTTTTGGCATCCACCCCTTTACCGATCCTTACAGACCGGTGAAGGGGTGGATTTTTCTTTTTTTGCAGGAAACCGCCGCTTTGATTCGTATTATCAGCAGAAGAACGATGATATTTTTTACAAGTTCCACAAATTATTTTTTCAGCGCTTGACAAAGTTTTCACCTTTCGTTCTTGCAATCTTCATCGTTCGGGCGTATAATTTCTCAATGCTATCGAGTTCTGCTCTTCTGTAAAAGGAGGCTATTCTATGAAACGCAGCTGGCTTGCGCGCCACCCCATTGGGTTCATGGCGCTGTATTCTATATTTTATCTTTCCGTTTTTCACTATCTGGAGGCAAACGTCCCCCTGCGCAGCATTCTGGTGCACTGCCGTCTGGACGATCTGATCCCCTTCTGCAAATATGCGGTGATCCCCTACTTTGCATGGTTCGTATGGATCCCCTTTACCCTGTTCTATCTGCTGTGGAAGGCCCCGCGGGAGGACTTCTGGCGGCTATGCCTGCCGCTGTTCTCCGGCATGACCATTGCACTGGCGTGCTACGCGGTGCTGCCCACGGCGCTGGATCTGCGCCCCTACTGGGTTCCGGGCAGCGATATCTTTGCGCAGACTGTGCGCTTTTTGTACCGCACCGACACCGCCACCAACGTCTGCCCCTCCATCCATGTGTTCAACTCGGTAACGCTGCTGCTGGCGTACTACCGCAGCCGCATTTTTGAGGCGCCCCGCCGCCGCTGGATGCGTCCCGCAGCCGCCGTGCTGTGCGTTTCCATCGTCTGCTCCACCGTGCTGCTCAAGCAGCACAGCTGCATTGACGTAGCCTTGGGTGCGCTGCTGGCACTGGCGCTGGACAGCGCCTTTACCGCCCTCGAGCGCAGCCAGCTGCCGCAGGTGCGGAGAGCCTAAGGAAGAAAGAAAAAGCGACTCCTGTCAGCGCCTTTGGCGCTGGCAGGGGTCGTTTTTTCATTTCCTTTTTCAGAACAGCCCCTCGGGCAGGCAGATATCCTGCTTGGGGACTTTTGTCCACGCAAAGTCCGGCACAAGGCTTTCCGGGGTGCGGGGTGCAGGCTCCGGCTGCAAGCCGTAAGCATACGCCAGCTTGCCGATGATCTCCGGGGCGGTATATTTTGCCCGCAGGTTTTCAAGGCTCTGGTCGCCGTCCCGCTTGGACAGCCGCCGCCCGTCCGCTGCCAGCAGCAGCGGGCAGTGGGCAAAGCGGGGCGGCTGCAAACCCAGCAGCCGGTACAGGTACAGCTGCCGCGCCGTGGAGGAAAGCAGGTCTGCCCCGCGCACCACCTCGGTGACGCCCATGCGGGCATCGTCCACCACCACCGCCAGCTGATAGGCAAACACCCCGTCTGCCCGGCGCAGATAGAAGTCGCCGCAGTCCCGCAGCAGGTTCTCCGTGTGGGTGCCCATGCAGCCGTCCGTAAAGGTGATTTCCTCGTCCGGCACCATCAGGCGGTAGGCAGGGGCTTTCTTTTTGCGCTTTTCCGCGATCTCTTCCGGCGTCAGTCCCCGGCAGGTGCCCGGGTAGATGACGTTGCCGTCCGAGGTGTGGGGTGCGCTGGCGGCGTGCAGCTGGGAGCGGGAGCAGAAGCAGGGGTACACCAGCCCCTTCTGCTCCAGCTTGCGGTAGCTTTGGGTATAGATGTCCCCGCATTCGCTCTGGTAATAGGGCGCGTGTGCGCCGCCGGTGCTGCCGCCCTCGTCCCACGTAAGCCCCAGCCATGCAAGGTCCTGCTCCAGCAGGTCGGCGTAAACGCGGGGGCAGCGCTCGGCGTCCAGGTCCTCAATACGCAGCACGATGCGCCCGCCCTGACTTTTTGCGCTGAGCCATGCCAGCAGGCTGCACGCCAGATTGCCCAGATGCAGCCGTCCGCTGGGGCTGGGCGCAAAGCGCCCGGTGACCGGGCGGTTTTGGGATACAGGGACTTGGTTTTGCATGGGTGTGCTTCCTTTCGCTTTTACTGGTTTTTTCTCATTATAAGCCCTTGCTCTGCAAAGGTCAATGCGCACAAAAAAGCCGCCGCAGGCGGCAATGCCTGCGGCGGCGGGAAAACCGGCTGCTCAGTGCAGCTCCGGCCAGTAGCCCTTGTTGGCTTCGATCATATCGTCCAGAATGGCCTTTGCAACGCTCATGCTGGGCACAGTCTTGTTCAGGGTGAAGGCCTGCAGCACCTTCTCGTAGCTGCCTTCCACGCAGCCCTCTACCAGCAGCTTTTCGCTGTTGAGCTGCTGCATCATCAAGCCCTGCTGGAACAGCGGGATGTTGTCCCGGGCAATGACCTCCGGGCCGTTTTTGCCGATGTAGGCGGGCAGCTCCACCATTGCGTCATAGGGCATATTGGGGATAGCGCCGCGGTTCTCGGTGATGATGAGGAAGCGTGCCTTGGTGTCGTTCTTCAGCGCAGCGGAAAGATCTGCGATCCAGTCGCCGTGGCTGCCGGCATAGAAGGTGTTGGCGTCCACCTCGCCGGTCTTGAGGTAGTGGTCGATGCCGTCGAACAGGTTCTTTTCGCGGGTCTCCTCCACCTCGTTGGCACGGGTGTGGTTCGGGTCCGAGTGCTCCACGAACTCCTTGGCCTGCAGATAGTAGTTCAGGTAGGTGTTGGGCAGGTACTCCGGGAAGTTTTCCATGATCTCGTACTCGCCCTTCCACACATAGTACCAGCTGCCCTTGGTGTGGCGGTTCTGGCTGCTGGAGGAGGTCAGGGCGCCCATGCCCTTGAGGTAGCTTTCCGGCAGAAGGATCTTGTTCTCCTTGATGTAGGCGCGCAGCTTGGGCATCAGGTCCTCGCCGCGGTACTGGATGGAGGTGAACCAGCCGAAGTGGTTCAGGCCAAAGTAATCGTAAACGATCTCCTTCTTGTTCTGGATGCCCATGGCAGCTGCCACCACGTCAATGATGGCGATGGGCATATCGCAGATATTGATGATCCGTGCCTTCGGGCGCAGCTTGCGGCAGGCTTCGGATACGATGGCGGCGGGGTTGGAGTAGTTCAGGATCCAGTAATCCTTCTTGGCATACTTTTCCACGTCGTCGATCAGCTTGATCATGGGGAAGATGGTGCGCATTCCGTAGGCCATGCCGCCGCAGCCGCAGGTCTCCTGTCCCACGCAGCCGTGGCGCAGGGGGATCTTTTCGTCCTGCTCCCGCATGGCGTAGCCGCCCACGCGCATCTGGGCAAACACAAAAGAGGCATCCGTGTAAGCCTGCTGCACATCGGTGGTGACCACCAGCTTGATGTCGGTATTCAGTTCCTTATGCAGGACCCAGTCCACCACAACGGCAACCTTATCCTGCCGCTCCTTGTTGATGTCGAACAGACGGATCTCGTCCACTTCCAGTTCTTCCCGGCGCAGGGCGATGGATTTGACGATACCGGCGGTAAAAGTACTACCGCCGCCAGCAATGGTAATGACCATAGTATAAACGCTCCTTTTTTGTATTTTTTCAGGTTAGCCCGGCGCAATCCGCCGGGACACGGTAAAGCGGTTTACTGGTTTTCCAGCTGTGCCTCCACGGCACGCTTGATATCGGCTACCTGCAGACCGTAAACGATCTGGATATCGGTACCCTTTTTCACGATGCCGCTGTTCGGCAGTTTATTGATGGCAGCTTCGTCCAGCTTTGCGGGGTCCTTGATGTTTACCCGCAGACGGGTGAAGCAGTTGTCCACTGACAGGATGTTCTCCTTGCCGCCCAGACCATCGATGACGCACTGCACCTCGGCAGCGTTCTTCACGCTCGCCTTCTTGGCGGGTGCATCGCTCCCCGCGGTCTCGGCGCTGACCTCCTCCCGGCCGGGGGTGTGCAGGTTGAAGGCCTTGATCAGCAGGGTGAACACCACAAAGTACACTGCGATCTGGCACAGCGCCAGCAGGTACAGGGTGGGATAGTTGGTCTTATCTGCACCGGCAGAAAGGTTCATCAGCACCGAGCCGAGGAGGTTGGTGGTAAAGCCGGTGACATGGAAGATGTGCAGCAGCACGATGAACAGGCCGGAGATGCAGGCGTGTGCCACCCACAGGATGGGCGCAGAGAAGCAGAACATGAAGTCCAGCGGCTCGGTGATGGAGGCCAGAGAGGCGGTAAAGGCCAGCGGCACCAGAACGGCAGCGGTCTTTTTGCGGTTCTCCTTGCGGGCGCAGAAGATGAAGGCCGCCACGATGCCAAAGTAGCCGAAGGTCTTGGTGAAGCCGGTGTACATCCACACGATGCCGTCCGAGAAGGGCAGACCCATGCTGTACTCCATCATCATGACGATGTAGGAGCCGGTGTAGGTGGCATCGCCCACGGTCAGGCTGTTGCCCAGTGCAGAGAACTGGAAGGGGGTGTAGATGAGGTGGTGCAGGCCGGTGGGGATGAGGAAGCGCTCCAAAAAGCCGTACAGGAACAGGCCGAAGTTGCCGGAGGTGGCGATCAGGTCGGTCAGTGCGCTGATGACGTTCTGCACCGGCGGCCAGAAGAAGCAGGAGCCAAAGCCGAACAGGATGGAAAAGACCACCATGCAGGTAAAGGACCAGCGGTTGCCGGAGTAGATCTGGGTGATAATGCCCTTGAACTGCTTTTCACAGGTGCGGTTGTACACCCAGCCGCAGACCAAGCCCAGCAGGATGCCGCCGAACACGCCCATATCCACCGTCTGGATGCCGAACACGGTGGACTGACCGGTGCCGTACAGACCCACCATCGGGTCAGCCTCTGCCAGCATACCCAGCTGGGTCAGGGTGACGTTGCCGGCGGTCAGGTACATAAAGTAGCTCATCAGGCCGATGATGGCAGCCTGCTGCTTGTTCTTTTTGGCCAGCGCCGCTGCGATGCCTACGCAGAACATCAGGCTGAGGTTATTGATGATGACCATGATGCAGTTGTAGATCAGCTGTCCCAGCAGCTTGATGGGGGTCCACTGCAGAACGGGGATCATCGCACTAAGGCTTGTGCTGGTAAGCAATGCGCCCAGCACAAGGATCAGGCCTGCTGCCGAGATATACGACAGCGGTGAGAGCATGGCTTTGGAGAACTTTTCCAAGCCATTCATGACTTTTTCTTTCATCGTGTAATACTCCTCACTTTTTGACTTGACTGTTTGGGGGGATGATTTCTATTCCGCAGGGCTTCCGGACGCCCTGTTGAAACATTTTAACCTATGGTGTATCTGAAAAGTCGAAAATTTAGCCTATTTCTACAAACACAGCTGGATTTTGCGTTAAACAGCCTTGAAATCCACAAAGGATTCCTGCGGCTATTTGCCTTAAATCCCGCTTGTGCTTGCGAAATATTCGTCATTTTCTTTGTTTTCAGATACACCTTACGATCTTGGTCAGGTGGATGAGCAGATAGACCTGCTCCTGATGATCCAGCTCGTAATCAAATTCCTGCCGCAGATAGGCATTGATGCGCTGCAAGCACACCTCGTTGCGGCTGTCGCGCTGCAAAAGCACCGTATACATGGATTCCAGCCCGGCGTCCTGCCACGGAGTGTGCCGCAGGATGCGCGCCGCCAGAAACTTGAGGTGCACTGTCAGGCGGGTGGTCTCAAGGCTTTCTTCCTCAAAGGTGCAGTGATAAGTATCGCAGATGATCTCCTTGACCGCCTTGACGAACTTTACGGTATCGTAAGCCAGTGCGCCGTCTGCCGTACCGGCTACCAGATGCAGGGCAATGTAGCCCGCTTCGTCCTCCGGCAGCTGTACGCCGCAGAACTGCCGGACAAGTTCCAGCGCCCTTTGCCCCACTGCGTACTCCTTCGGGTACAGCATCCGGGTCTCCGAGAGCACGAGGTTGGGCAGAAAGGTGCCCTTTTCCACACGTTCCAGCGCAAAGCTGATGTGGTCCACCAGCGAGATGGTGCTTTTGCTGCTGAGCAGGATGCCCTGCTCCTCTGCCGCCAGCGAGATGCGCTCGGCGGCCTGCATCACCTGCGGGGTGACGTTATCCAGCATCTTGAGGAACTTGGTCTGCAGTTCGTTCTGCACATAGTACACCTTGGAAACGCGGCTTTTGTCGATCACGTCCCCCGGGCGGCGGCCAAACCCAAGCCCGTTGCCCACGAGAATGGCTTCCCTGCCGTCCGGCATGACCACCGACACCGCATTGTTATTGAATACCTTTACAGCCTGCATCGCCGCACTCCTCCGCTTCCATGCCGCAGCTTTTGTGAAAAAGAAAAAGGGCACAAGAACCAAAGGGATGCCGTTGCCGCCTTCCCTCTGATGCTCATGCCTGATCGAACAGTTACACGCACTGATAAATTCACTTGTCTG
>ONZW01000456.1_pt1 | contig 31277 bp, 22 predicted proteins | sample 1671071 | NCBI WGS metagenome assembly ONZW01 (sample SAMN06348119, study PRJEB24527) | human gut metagenome | biome: human gut; feature: ankylosing spondylitis patient; material: feces | host: Homo sapiens | place: China | collected 2015-10
TACGCAATTTTTTCAGATGCGTACGGAGCAATCAAGTTCGCATTGTGCGAACTTGTCGGGGCGAGGCCCCTCCATCTTGCTGGCGCAAGACCGTTCGGTCACTTAAAAGCCCCACTGGGGCTTTCATTGCTTCGCAAACGTGAACTCGATTAACTCTCCCGCAGGAGACGTTCCCCCTCGGAGAGCCCACTACACTTTGCAGACCGCAGGGATGAAAGTGTCATAGTGGGTTATTACACTTCCGAAGAAGTGCATCTCCGTTCCCCGTCACCTTCCTCTGAACCCCGAAAGGAGGGATGCCCTTTGGCAAGAAATGATGGTATTGACCGCACAAGCGTCCGGAATCTCGCCGTTTCGGATAAGGCCGTTGGCAACACCCAGCAGCACAACGAGCGCGAAAAGGACAGCTATCGGAACCCCGACATTATCCCCCAGCGCGCTGCATGGAACGTCCACTTCAAAAAGCCAACTGCCCGCTACACTGACCTGTTCGCCCAACTGGAAACCGCTGGTACGATTTCAACGCGCGGCCTGAAGCCGGATGCCACCCATTATTGCGAGCTTGTCTTTGATGTCAACTCGGCCTATTTTGACAATCACGGTGGCTACGAGTTCGCCAAGCAGTTCTATGAGGATGCCTACAAAGCAGCCGTTCAAATCGTGGGCGGTGAGCAGTATATTCTCTCGGCAGTCATGCACGCGGATGAGATCAACCGCGCCATGACCGAAGCACTAGGCCGCGAAGTTTACCACTACCACCTCCATGTGGTCTATGTACCTGTGGTGGAAAAGCAGATCCTGTGGTCGAAACGCTGCAAGGACAAGGCACTGGTCGGCACAGTCAAGGAGACCGTCATGCAGGTCAGCCGGAGCAAGAAGTGGGCATCCAAACCTCTGCTGGACGATGCTGGAGAGCCCGTCCTGCAAAAGAACGGCAAACCAGTCCTGAAGAAGTCGTACAGCATCCTGCAAGACGATTTCTTCAACTATATGCACAATGCCGGGTACACCGATGTAGAGCGCGGCGAGCGCGGCAGCACCGAAGAACACCTGACCGTCACCCAATTCAAAGTCCAGCGGGAGCAGGAACGTCTGGACAGCCTGACTTCTCAAATCGACCAGAAAGAACAGTCGCTTGCCCGAACTAGCACCGCTCTCTCCAAAAAGGTGAAAGAACTTGACGCTGTTCAGAAAAAGGCCACGCTCACAAAAGAAGCCCTCATTCATGCGCGCGATCTGGATTATATCGGCAAGCGCACCTTTCTCGGTAACTACTCGCTGACCGAAGAAGAATTCTCCAAGCTGAAAAAACAGGCCGACCACGGCTATATGATGGATGTGGAGAACCGCCGCTTGAAAGAAGAACTTTCCACCGCCAAGAAGGAGGCCGTTCGTTGGAGCAACAAGTACCACGACCTGTGGTACGACGTGAAACCCTATCTGGATGCTCTCCGCCGTGCGCCCGAACTGGTGCGCGGCTTTCTGGAAAAGATTCTTGCCCCCAAGCAGGAGCGCACCATGAATGTGCCGCAGCGAAACCGCAAGCGTGGGCAGGATATGGAACTTTGATTTTCGGAGGATACCATTTGAACAAAAAGAAGAAGTCGAACAAATCCGGCTACCCGGATGAAGCAATCAAGACCCTTGCGCGTTGCTTTTATCCCTCCATGGTTGAGTTTTTCAACAGCGAGGAAGGCCAGCGTGAATATGAGGAATGGCTGAAAGAGCAGGAAGCTCTACAAGCCTTGCCTGTTGCAGCATAAAAACAGCAGGACGCTCCCAGTAAAGGGAACGCCCTGCCTTATATAGATGTATCTCACCGAGGTGTGTCCAGTTGGGCACACCTCTTATTTTTTTGTCCTTAATCTTCTAGCCCATGGCTCCCGGCTGCATTTTTCAAATATTCCTCTGGGTCGCCATTCAAAATCAAGTCCGCATAGCCCAGCGGGTCATTGTAGATGAGGTAGTCCAGTTCTGACCTCTGCTCCATGGTAACATCCAGAGCATCCTCGACCCCGGTGCAGTCGATGGTAATTTTTCTCCCATCCCGGAGCAGAAGTTCCACGCACCCGGTGTCCATGTTAAACTTGCAGGCTCTTTCATCGTACTTCATAATCGCATCCTCCAATTCTCGTTATCGGCTTACGGTCTATGACAAGGCATCAGAGTTTTGCGCCGTCCACGGGAGCCTTCATTGTTGTACCCGAAGAAAACGAAAAATCCGAACCCTTCTCCAATCGGAAACAGGTTCGGATTTTTCTTGTTTGGTGGGCGCGGGTGGATTCGAACCACCGAAGCTGAAAAGCAGCAGATTTACAGTCTGTCCCCATTGGCCACTCGGGAACACGCCCAGATTCTGTTCACGTCCTTGCCGGACGACTTGTTTATTTTATCAGACAAAAGCGGATTTGTCAACCGTTTTTTCGCATTTTTTCAGCTTCTTTTTTCGAGCGCAAAAAAACGGCGCAGCTTGGCGGAAATTCTCCGCTTCGGCCGCGCCGTTTTGCGAACGATTCATGGAGCGGGGCGTCTCCCCTGCTCAGTGTTCCAGATGTTTCCGGCGCTCATAGTCCCGGAGGGCCTCAATGGCCTCGCCGGAAAGCGAATAGAGCGCGATGAGGTTGAAGATGGTCATCAGGCCGATGCCCACATCGCCAAGGTCCCACACCACCGTGTAGGCCTGCACACCGCCCACCAGCAGCATCCCCAGCGCCACTACCTTATAAAGGGTCTGCCAGAGCCAGCGGTCCCCGAAGAGATACGCCACATTGGAGCGGGCGTAGAACAGGATGCCGATGAAGGTGGAAAAGCTGAACAGCGCCAGCGTCACGGCGATGAAGATGACGCCGAAGCCACCCAGATGGTACTGCACCGCCGCCTGCAAGAGGTCCATGCCGGTCAGGCCCGCCGTGACGGATTCCGGGGCCAGCAGCATGACGAAGGCCGTGCAGCTGCAAATGACGATCGTATCAACGAGGACGCCCAGCGCCTGGACCAGCCCCATCTTGACCGGGTCATCGCATTCGGCAGCTGCGGCCGCACAGGGTGCCGAGCCGCTGCCCGCCTCGTTGGAGAACAGGCCGCGCTTGATACCGTTCATCAGAACGGCGCCAAAGCCGCCCGCCGCCACCTGCCGCAGACCGAAGGCTTCCGAGAAAATGCTGCCCAGCACCGCCGGGAGATGGGTGATATTGGTCGCGATGACATAGAGCGTCATCACAAAATAGCAGCCCGCCATCACCGGCACGATGACGTCCAGGCTTTTCACGGTGGCGTTCTTGCGCAGCACGATGACTGCCGCCAGCACCACCAGTGCCACCGTCGTTGCAATGGGCGGGATGTGGAACGCATTCTTGAACGCCGAGCTCACCGAGTTGCTGACGACCTGGCTGATGCCGCACCAGCAGATGAGGCCCGACAGCGCAAACAGAACCGCGACCACCGAGCGCCGCAGCGGTTTCTTCCGCTTCCGCTCCGCCCACACGTGGATATAATAGGCCGGGCCGCCGCGCTGGCCGCCGTAGAGCGGGTCGGGCTGTCGGTACTTCTGGGCCAGGGTGGATTCCACAAATGCGGTGGACGCGCCCAGCAAGGCCGTGACCCACATCCAGAACACTGCGCCTGCGCCACCGGCAGACACCGCCGCCACAACGCCCACCAGATTGCCCATGCCCACGCGGGTGGCCGTGGAAACGATGAGGGTCTGGAACGACGAAAGGCTGTCCCTGCTCTGGTTTTTCTCGCAGACGGCCGAGATCATATCCCGGAACAGCCGCACCGGCAGCAGACGCGTCCGCAGGGTGAAGAACACCCCCGCCATGAGCAGCAACACCACCATTAGCGAGATCCCCACGCCGCCCGCAATGGGCAGCACAAACAAATCGCCCCAGAGAAAACGATAGACCGTTTCAATCAAATGAATCAACTGGGTCTCCTCCTGTGTTTTATACTTCGTACTTTATTATACTGGTTCAGTTCAGTTTTGTAAATCGGAAAAAACAGCAGACAGCCCGGAGCAGGTCGTCTCCGGGCTGTCTGCTGTTATGATATGGAAGGAGAATCAGGAACGGTCGTAATTCGTTTGCGTTCAGCTGTGCTGCATTGCCGATCACAGGGAGATGGGGCTCATGCTGCATGATTCGTTTGCCCTGCAATATGGCGAATGCTCGTTTGGTCTCTCGTGCGGGAAGCGGAAGCAACGCCCTCTTGCGGTGCCCTGCATCCGCTTCGGCCCTTGAGCGGGCCTCGCGTCTTGCAGACCGCTGCGCCAAAAATTTCTCCCTGTTTCTGCCGCTGGCAGCGGTCGAAATTTTAGCCCTTCACGCCGCCCAGTGCCACGCCGCGGACGATGAACTTCGAGAGCAGCAGGTAGACGACGATCACGGGCAGGATGGCGATGGCGACCATCATATACACCTTGCCCATATCGAACTTCAGGAAGTCTGCACTGCGCAGCTGCGCGATCAGGATGGGCAGGGTCTTCTTATCGGCGGTATCCAGGACCAGAGCGGGGATGAAGTAGTTGTTCCAGCTGGACACGAAGGCGAAGATGGCCTGCACAGCCAGCGCGGGCTTCATGATGGGGAGCACGATCTTATTGAAGGTATAGAACTCTCCGGCTCCGTCGATGCGGGCCGCTTCCACGATCTCCATCGGCAGGCTGGCGTCAAGGTACTGCTTCATAAAGAAGAAGACGGCAGGCGCTGCGATGCTGGGGATGATGAGCGGGAGGAACGAGTTCTTCAGGCCCATCTTCGTGATGAGCTGCAAAAAGCCCAGAGCCGACACCTGCGTCGGCATGGTCATGATGAGCAGGATGATGGCGAACGCCGCCTTCTTGAACCGGAAGTTGTAGGCGTAGATGCCGTAGGCCGTCAGGGCCGAGAAGTAGACGCTGAGCGCAGCCGAGCAGGCCGAGACGATCAGGCTGTTTCGCACACCGGTCAGCACCGGGATGTTCGCGTCGTTCAGCACGTTTTTCAGGTTGGTCATCAGGGATTTGCCGGGGAGCAGCGAAAAACCTTTCTGGATCTCAAAGTGGGTGCGGGTGGAGTTGATGACCAGCACATAGAAGAAGAACAGGCACAGAAAGCTGATGAGCACCAGCGCGATGTAGCACCCGGTGCGGCGGGCCGCCAGTGTGGCTTTTTCCGACTTTGTCAATGCAGTGTGAGCCATTACTTCTTTCCTCCTTTCAGAGCCTTGCGCTCTGCCTTGCTGCGGCCATCGTCCTCCCTGGTCAGGCTCACGTAAACGACGACGCAGAGCACTGCGCAGACGAGGAACAGCACCACAGACACCGCGCCTGCCATGCCGTAGTTCTTGCTGAACAGGTGGTTGTTCAGGTACATGATCATGGTGGTGGAGGTGCGGTCCGGGCCGCCCTTGCCGTTGGTCAGGATCTGCGGCACATCGAACATCTGCAAGCCGCCGATCATCGAGGTGATCATGACGTAAACGAGGATGGGGCGGATGAGCGGGATGGTGATCTTCCAGAACATCTGGTTCGGGGTGCAGCCATCCAGCTCAGCGGCCTCATACAGGGTGGGGTCCACGCCCATGATGGCGGCCATCAGCATGATGGTGGTGTTGCCGAACCACATCAGGAAGTTCATCAGGCCGATCAGACCGCGGTTGCCCCAGACCGTGTTCAGGAAGCTGAACGGCTGCTTGAGGATGCCCATGCCCATCAGCGCCGCATTGACGGGGCCGTTGTCCGAGAAGAGGGCGAAGAACAGCATGGCGAACGCCGATGCCATGATCAGGTTGGGCATGTAGATGACCGTCTTGAAGAAGGTCTGTCCCTTCAGCTTGAGGCGCAGGTCGGTGAACCAGGCCGCCAACAGCAGAGAGATGGCGATCTGCGGGATGAAGCCGATGATCCAGAGCAGCAGAGTGTTGCTGAAATATTTGGGCAGGTCTGTTGCAAACAGGGTCGCGTAGTTCTTCAAGCCCACAAAGTTGGGCCCGATGATCTTCAGACCGCTGCGGTAATATTCAAAGAAGCTGTAATAGATGGTGGATGCCAGGGGGACCAGCTGGAATACCGCGAAAATGAGAAAGAACGGTGCGATGAAGATGTAGCCCCATTTCGCGTAGCTGATCGACCCTTTCTTTTTTGTTTTCTCTCCCATGTGACTGCCTCCTGACGGGTGTTCCAAGAAAAAAGAGAGCGGGCGGGGCACTGCGCCCGGCCCGCCCCCCTGATCTCAGTTGTGTGCGAGTGCGTCTGCCTTATGCGGGCCAGACAACGTCGGTCAGCTCCGGATACTTCTCCTTGATGGCGGTCTCGAAGTTTGCCTTTGCGGTATCTTCATCCACGTTGCCGGTGAAGTAATCCTTGAAGGCGGTCTGGAAGCTCTCGTTCAGGCCCTGGTCATACGGGCCGGCGTTGGACATGTCGATCTTCTTGGCTGCCTCTGCGAACAGCGCGATGTGGTTCTGGCCGCCCAGGAAGTCGGACTTGTAATCGCTGCTGGCGATCTCTTCCATGGCCTTTTCGTTGTTGGTGTAGTCCTGAGTATCCAGGGTGATCTGCTTCATGATGGCCTCATCGCAGGTCAGCTTCTGCATGACATCCTTGATGGTGTCGAGGTTGTCGCTGCCGGCTGCGCCGCAGATCCAGGTGCCGCCCCAGTAATACGGCTGAGGGCCTTCGCAGACTGCGTAGTCACCGTAGATGCCGTTGCCGACCTCTTCCTTGCCGCCCTCAGAAGTAGGCGTCTCCAGAGAGTTGCCCAGCAGGGTGAAGTTGATGCCCCAGGTGGAGTAGAAGAAGCCGAAGACCTTGCCGTTGGGGCCCTGGTCGGAGGCCCACTGGCTGTCCCACAGGCTGGACTTGTTGTTGTAGCCCTTGTCGGTGTACTCCTTGGTCTGATCGACCCACTTCATGATGTTCTCATCGACGGTGACGGTGGTGCCGGTGACCCAGGGCGCTGCCACGTTGTTGGAGAAGGTGCGGTATGCGTCATCGAAGCCGGACAGCATCTTGTAGCCCTTGGCGGATGCCTGTGCGGCGACGTCGTTGAACTTGTCCCAATCGGACAGGTAGGTCTGGACTTCGGTGGGATCATCGGTGCCCAGAACATCCTTTGCGATGCTGCGGCGGTAGGCGAACAGGCCCGGCGTCGCCTGCCAGGTGGTGCCGCGCTGGCTGCCATCGACGGTGACGATGTCCTTGGTGTACTGATACTGACCGGCCAGGTCGGCGTCGGTCAGGCCGATGTCCTTCTTGACATCCAGAACGTAATCGGAATCGACATACTTCAGCGCGTAGTCGGCCTCGATCAGGAAGATATCGATCTTATCATCATCGGCTGCGGAGTCCTGGCTCAGCAGGGCCTCGTCCAGCTTGTTCTGATAGTTGTTGTTCTCGTTGGCATTGATGGTCCACTTCACGGTCGTACCATCCTTCAGGGTGGTGGTGGACTTATCCGATGCGATGGCGGAGACTTCGGGGTAATAATCGTTGAAGCGGCTCTGGAATTCGTCGTTCCAGCACCAGATGTTCAGAACCTTGCCCTGTGCGGCAGACCCGGCTGCGGCAGAAGAAGCGGCTGCAGAGGAGGCTGCGGTCGAGCTGGCAGTGGAAGAACTGCCGCCGCATGCAGAAAGCGCTGCGGTGATGGCGACTGCACCAGAAGCGACCAGAAAATTACGACGCGAAATCTTTCTCATAGTAGAAAACCTCCTTCAATGGTTCTCATGCAAACGAAATCTGTTTTGTTTTATCAAAGCTCCGGTCCGCCCGGAGCCGAGGAACTAGGTTTGGGCCGGTCGGCTGACGGAGTCGCCTTCCAGCAGCTTGCCGGTCACGAGCAGCTGCTCGGCCAGTGTCACACGCGGGTGCTCGATCATCTGCACCAGCTTGTCTGCGGCGGTGCGCCCCAGCATCATGGTGTTCTGCTGGTAGGTCGCCAGCTGCGGCTTCATGACGCGGGAGAGGTAGATGCCGTCGTAGCCCATCACGGAGATGTCCTCCGGGATGCTCAGCCCCGCCTCCGCGATGGCATTGTAGCCGCCCATGGCGGAGAAGTCATCGGGGAAGAGGATGCAGGTGGGCCGCTGCGGAAGCGCCAGCAGTGCTTTCGTTTCCTGTGCGCAGCGGGCGGCGTCGTGGTAGATGCCCTCCCGCACATACACATCCGGAACTTCCAGCCCCAGCTCATCGCAGCTCTTGTAGAAGCCCGCCAGACGGTTCTCGGTAACGGCGGTCCGCTCGCCATGGATGAAAGCGATGCGGCGGTGGCCCTGGCTGTATGCCGTGCGGACCAGCGCCGAAAGGCCGGCCACGTTGTCCGAAAGGACTGCCATCCGGTTGTTGAACACGTGGTCGATCGTGACGACCGGCACATCGCTGTTCACCAGCTCGATCACCTGCGGGTCTGTGAAATCCACACAGGCGATCACGGCTCCGTCCACCCCGCGGTAGTGGCAGTGCTCCAGATAGGTCATCGTCTTGCCGCCGAGGTTCCGGTTGATAAAGGTGATATCGTAGCCCAGCTGCTCGACCCGGACTTTGAAGCTGTCCAGCACAGCGGAGAAGTATTCGTGTGCCAGGCCGCTCTGCCGTTCGTCCACGAACAGGACGCCGATGTTATAAGTACGGTTGGTCTTCATGGAGCGGGCCGCCATATTGGGAACATAGCCCATCCGGCGAGCCGCCTCCCGAACACGGGTGCGGGTGGCCTCGGAGATATCCGACTGGCCGTTGAGCGCCTTGCTCACCGTGGCCACCGAGACCCCGCATTCCTGCGCCAGATCTTTCAGGGATGACATTTCGTCGTCCTCCTCTCAGGAACCGATTGGTTCTGAACGAATCCTAAATCGTTTTCGCAACTTCAATATAGCGCATTTCGCACCAAAAATCAAGCGCAAACGAAAATCTTTTGTGTCGATTGCCACGATTTTGGCGGTTTGTTCGATTTTCGGCGAATCAAATTATGCAGTTTGATCCATTTTCGCTCTCTTTCGCTCATTTTCGAATATTTTTTCGCTTCCTGCTTTCGTATCAGTGGGGACATTCTGGCAGGATCTTATTATTACTTTAGAATGGGGATTTTCTTTCCCAGTTTGGAGCCTGTGGGCCGGTTCCAGAAGGCGCAGCGCTTCCCCCCGCCCCGCCTGCTTCACACGAAAAAAGTTCGTTCTCTCTTCAAAATCATTACAAAATCCTTACAATTCCGCCGAGATCCGCTTCCTGTCCGGTACGTTGTATATTTCATAAAACCACTTGAATTTCGCTGTGGAATCGGTTATCCTTAAAGCAACGTAATCGTTCTCTCTTTTCTTGCAGCGCGTTCTTAATCGTTTTCGCTTTTCTGATGGTTGCAGCGCGTTTCCTGTTTTTGCAAAGGAGGAACTGATCGTATGAAATTCGGACATTTTGATGATGTGCATCGGGAATACGTGATCGACACGCCCCGCACGCCCCTGCCCTGGATCAACTATCTGGGCAGTGAGGACTTCTTCAGTCTGGTGTCCAACACCGGCGGCGGCTACAGCTTTTACCGGGATGCGCGGCTGCGCCGCATCACCCGTTACCGCTACAACAACTCTCCGCTGGATATGGACGGCCACCGCATCTACATCAACGACGGCGGCACGATCTGGAACCCCGGCTGGCAGCCCACCAAGACCGAGCTGGACGCTTACAGCTGCCGCCACGGTCTGGGCTACACCATCCTGACCGGTGAGAAGAACGGCATCCGCGCCCAGCAGGAGCTGTTCGTCCCGCGCGGCGACGCCTGCGAGATCGACCGCCTGACGCTGGAAAACAAGACCGGCACCCCCCGCACGCTGGATGTGTTCAGCTACGTGGAGTTCTGCCTGTGGGACGCCATGGACGACAGCTCCAACTTCCAGCGCAACTTCTCCACCGGCGAAGTGGAGGTCGTGGGCAGCGCCATCTACCATAAGACCGAGTACCGCGAGCGCCGCGACCACTACGCAGTGTTCTGGGCCAACACCCCGGTCACCAGCTTCGACACCGCCCGCGACGCCTTCTGCGGCGTATACGGCGGCCCCGCCGAGCCGGAAGCCGTCAAGGCGGGCCGCTGCTCCAACAGCATCGCCCACGGCTGGGCCCCGGTCGGTGCCCACCACTTCCACCTGACCCTGAAAGCCGGGGAGACCCGGACCATCCTCTTCGGTCTGGGCTACATCGAGAATCCCGTGGACGAAAAGTTCACCGCCCTCGGCGTCATCAATAAGACCCGCGCCGAGGCCATGATGGCCCGCTACGCCACCGACGCTCAGGTGGACGAAGCCCGCAGAGCGCTGGCCGACCACTGGGACAAGCTGCTCTCCACCCTGCAATTGCGCTCCGGCGACGAGAAGCTGGACCGGATGGTCAACCTGTGGCACCAGTACCAGTGCATGGTCACCTTCAACATGAGCCGCTCGGCCAGCTACTACGAAAGCGGCATCGGCCGCGGGATGGGCTTCCGCGACAGCTGCCAGGATCTGCTGGGCTTCGTCCACATGATCCCGGAGCGCGCCCGCGGCCGCATTCTGGATATCGCCGCCACCCAGTTCGAGGATGGCAGCGCCTACCACCAGTATCAGCCCCTGACCAAAAAGGGCAACCGCGATGTTGGCACCGGCTTCAACGATGACCCTCTCTGGCTCATCGCAGGCACCGCCGCCTATCTCCGCGAGACCGGCGACTGGTCCATTCTGGACGAGTCCGTCGCTTTTGACAACGATGTGAGCAAGGCACAGCCCCTCATGGAGCATCTGCGCCGCAGCTTCCGCTTCACCCGCACCCACCTCGGCCCCCACGGCCTGCCCCTCATCGGCCGCGCCGACTGGAACGACTGCCTGAACCTGAACTGCTTCTCCGAGCACCCCGGCGAGAGCTTCCAGATCACCGGTCCCAGCGAAGGCCCGGTGGCCGAAAGCGTTTTCATCGCGGGCATGTTCGTCAAGTACGGCAGCGAGTACGCCGACCTGTGCGACCACCGCAGCCTCCCGGAGGAGGCCGCCGAGGCCCGCGCCGCCACCGCGGAAGTCGAGCAGGCCGCTCTGACCGCTGGCTGGGACGGTGCCTGGTTCCGCCGCGCCTACGATGCCTTTGGCCAGCCCATCGGCAGCAAGGAATGCGACGAGGGCCAGATCTTCATTGAGCCGCAGGGCATGTGCGTCATGGCGGGCATCGGCAAAACGACCGGTCAGGCCGAGCAGGCGCTGAGGAGCGTGGAAGAGCGGCTCGACACCAAGTACGGCGTCGTTCTGCTCCAGCCCGCCTACACCACCTACCGCCTCAACCTCGGCGAGATCTCCAGCTACCCTCCGGGATACAAGGAGAATGCCGGCATCTTCTGCCACAACAATCCGTGGATCAGCTGCGCCGAGACTGTGCTTGGCCACGGCGACCGCGCCTTTGAGGTCTACAAGAAGACCTGCCCCGCCTACATCGAGGACATCTCCGAGATCCACCGCACCGAGCCGTACGTCTACAGCCAGATGGTCGCCGGCATCGACGCCCCGACCTTCGGCGAGGCAAAGAACAGCTGGCTGACCGGCACCGCCGCCTGGACCTTCTTCAATGTCAGCCAGTACATCCTCGGTGTGCAGCCCACACTGGACGGCCTGAAGATCGACCCCTGCATCCCACATACGCTGCCCGGCTTCACCGTCACCCGCCGCTACCGCGGGGCCGTGTACCACATCCGGGTCGAGAACCCCGATGCCGTGCAGAAGGGCGTGAAGCGCGTCACCGTCAACGGTGCTCCCATCCCCGGCAATGTGCTCCCCATCGCCAAAGCTGGCGAGACCGTGGAAGTCACGGTGGTCATGGGATAAGTTTTGGATAGACAAACCCCCGGCCAGAGGCTCCAACCTCTCTGGCCGGGGGTTCTTTTTGCGCTTTCTTACCAGCGCGTCATATTCTTTTCAAACTTGGTGGTATATGCCTCTTTCAGCTCCTGCTCGCTGATTCCATAACACAGCAGGACATCGTTGTAATACATGAGCACATCCGCCATTTCTTCCACAAGATGCTGCCGTATCGCTGCATCCTCGACAGCAGTTTTGTCCCCGTTCTTTTTAATGATGTCGATGACCTCTCCGACTTCACCGAGCATCCATAATAGTTTATGTTTACCCGCTTCCGGGCCGATCGGTTCCCACTTGTCTTTGTATTTTTCCTGTAGGGCCTGCTGCATCGCAAGCATCTCTTCTACCGTAAAATCGCCCATTCGCTCCTCCGTAAATTCAATCACACTTCTCGTTTCACCCAGTGTCAAGCAAACCGTTTACTGTCCATTTGACGTTCCAATTCGCGTTTTGAATAATGTTCTTTTACACAAAGAGAAAGATAAAAATGCCGTTCTTCTGCGGATTTGGAACCAGACATAATCAGCAGATGATTCGTCCAGCTGACTTGTGTCGCCAGTGGTGACACAAAGACTATCGTTCTCACCCATTCAAAAACGCATCTGCCTGCCGCAGTATTTCACGGGTCGAATCAAAGGTCAATGCTTCCACGGCGTTTTCAAACGGCAGCCATTGAATTGCTCTGACCTCTTCCTCCTGCGCTCTCGCATCCGTATGCTCTGCATATGCCAGAAAGAGCACCACGGTTTTCATGCAGTCCATCCTGGGAGAATACGCGATGGTTTTCCGAAACCCTTCCACAAACTCCACATCAAGACCTGTTTCTTCCCGAATCTCCCGCTCTGCCGTTTGAAGTTCTGTCTCGTCCTTCTCAACATGGCCTTTGCAAAGGGACACATGCCCTTTCTGCATCTGCTCTACAAGGTAGAACCTCGTTCCATTCTGTACGGTATAGATCACCGCACCGCAGCTTTTTTCGTATTGCATTGCAAATTGCTTCCTCTCAGCCACCGTATTGTCCCGCTTCACTCCTCATCCAGCGCCCAATGATAGGCACACCGCACGGCCTTGTTCCAGCCTTTGATGCGCCTGGTGCGCTCCTCGGCCGAGATATCCGGCAGGAAGGTGCGGTCCACCGACCAGTTCCGGACCACCTCATCGGTGGACTGCCAGTAGCCTACGGCAAGGCCCGCAAGGTAGGCCGCGCCGAGAGCGGTCGTTTCCACGCAGCAGGGGCGCTCCACCGGCAGGCTGCTGATGTCGGCCATGGTCTGCATCAGGTAGTTGTTGGCGCAGGCACCGCCGTCCACTTTCAGGGCCTTCATGGCGATGCCGGAGTCGGCCTCCATGGCGTGGAGGACATCGTTCACCTGATAGCACAGGCTGTCCAGTGTCGCACGGATGATGTGATTTTTGTTGCAGCCGCGGGTCAGGCCAACGATGGTTCCGCGGGCGTACTGATCCCAGTGGGGCGCACCGAGGCCGGTGAAGGCGGGCACCACATAACAGCCGTTGGTGTCCTTCACCTTCCGGGCCATATACTCGGAGTCGCGGGCTTCTTCCAGCAGCCGCAGCTCGTCCCGCAGCCACTGGATGGCCGCACCGGCCACGAAGATGGAACCTTCCAGCGCATAATTCACGCTTTTTCCGCTGCCGCACGCAATGGTCGTGACAAGGCCGTTTTTCGAGACGACCGGCGTTTTGCCGGTGTTCATCAGCAGAAAGCCGCCGGTGCCGAAGGTGTTCTTCGCCTCACCCGCCGAAAAACAGGTCTGCCCGAAGAGCGCGGCCTGCTGGTCGCCCGCTGCGCCTGCAATTTTGATGCCCGAACCAAAGTGCATCGGGTCGGCCTCCGCGTAGAAGCAGCTGGACGGCATGGGCGTGGGCAGCATACAGCGCGGGATGTTCAGTTCCCGCAGGATGTCCTCATCCCACTCCAGCGTGTGGATGTTGAACAGCATCGTGCGGCTGGCGTTGGTGTAGTCGGTCACATGGACCCGGCCGCAGGTCAGCTTCCAGATGAGCCAGGTCTCCACCGTGCCGAACAGCAGCCGCCCGGCCTCGGCCTTTTCCCGCGCGTCGGGCACATTGTCCAGGATCCACTTCAGTTTGGTGGCGGAGAAGTATGCGTCAATGACCAGACCTGTCTTTGCTCGGAAGGTCTCGGTCAGGCCCCGCGCCTTGAGCTCGTCGCAGTAGGCGCTGGTGCGGCGGCACTGCCAGACGATGGCATGATAGACCGGCTCCCCGGTCTCACGGTCCCATACGATGGTGGTCTCGCGCTGGTTCGTGATGCCGATGGCCGCGATGTCCGACGCGCTGGCCCCGATCTGGTTCATGGCCGAGAGCGCCACGCCCAGCTGCGTGGTCCAGATCTCGTTTGCGTCATGCTCCACCCAGCCCGGCTTCGGGAAATACTGGGTGAACTCTTTCTGAGCCACGCTGCACATCTCGCCCGCCTTGTTGAACAGGATGCAGCGGTTCGAGGTCGTCCCAGCATCCAGCGCCATGATATAGTTCATATCCACGTTCCTTTCTTACACTGCATCCCTTGGGCTTCCTGGTCGTGTCTGTGTGGTTGTATTATAACGCACCATCCGCGCGATTGCAACGCACCTGAACCCACGCTGCAAAATCTTCAAATTCCGTATTGACAACTTTCCGTTGTTGATTTATACTGTTTTCACACATAAACATAGCCATTTCACAACCAAAAGGAGGTAAATCGAATGGATCATTCCCCTTAGCGTCGTTTTCCCTGCACAGGGCAGCGTTCTGCTTTTTCCTGTTCCTGCTTGCACTCGATTCACTTTACAGATGGGAGGTTTTCTATGATCGAACAACAAATCACGCTCTGCTCCAACGGCCGCGCCGTCCTTTCAGGCTATTCCGGCGGGCTGCTGCTTGGCTACGCGCACAATACCGGCGTCTATCGGCTGCGGGTCGTCTGCTCCGGCGAGTGGGACGGCACCACCGTTGTGGCGTTCTGGCATCTGCCCGGTCCGGCCGAGCCGCTGACCACCCTTGTGGCCGACGGAGCCGTCGAAGTGCCCGCCCTCGTCACCGTGCAGGGCGGCAGCGGGACCGTCACCTTTGAAGGCTCCGACGGCACCCGCACCGTGACCAGCGCCAGCGTCCCGTACCGCGTGCTGACCAACTCCGGCACCACGGACCCAACCCTGCCCGAACCGGGCACCCCGGCCTGGCAGCAGTTTTTGCAGCAGGTCAAGCGGGAGCTTCGCAACGCCGCATCCGGCCTGTCCGACGAGGAGCGCGGGCTCATCCTTGCGCTGTTCCGCCACGCCGTCTACGACAACGGCGAGATGCTGCCCCACTACAATGCACTGGCCGCACTCTGGAGCGGCAGCAGCCTGCCCGATGTCCCGCCCACGCCCAGCCAGCCAGATCCCCCCAGCCAGCCGGACACCCCCATCAGCGGCCTGCCGACGCCGCGCTATAAACTGGCGGCTCCGAAGACCTTTGTGCCGGCCAACAAAGAGTGGATCGACACCGGGATCAAGCCGTTCGCAGCCATCGACACCGGCATGAATCTGACGGTGTACGCCACCTTTACGGTGGCTGACAGTGCAGTTAATACGGTGACAACTTTGCTTGATTGCTTCAGCGATATCACCAACGATCAGAGAGGCATCATCGTTTCAACATGGACCAACGGAACCGTGGGCATGAACATGTTCACCTACGGCAGTCACTTTGTCAAGATCGAATCCGGGAAGAAACTGAAGTTTCTGCTCCAGATCAAGGGGACGCAGTTCCGGTTCCTGTCGTACGGTTCCATGACCGAGTGGAAGAACATTCCGAACTATGCCGCGAACAAGACCGTGGATCGTTCGCTGATCCTTGGCGCTTCCTGGACCACCGCCTCAGGCGAAATTACGGACGGCAAGGCACGTTTCTTCAATGGCACGGTGTACGACTTCCAGGTATTCGACACGGCACTGACCGACGCACAGATCACGACCCTGATGGAGGCAAACTGATATGGTATACGACCTGAATGGCACCACGCTGAGCACAGGCGGCAGCGGCAGCGGGATGCTGAACGTGCTGGATTACGGCTTCAAGGCCGACGGCACCACCGACAACCTGGCCGCGTTCAACGCGCTCATCGCCGCGCACCCGGCCGAGACGCTGTATTTCCCGAAGGGCGTGTATGCGTTTTCCGGCAAGCTGGTATTCGACCAGTGCTACATGGTGCTCGACAACGCTGAGTTGAAGTGCACGGCCAGCACCAAGGTGAACCGCTTTATCGAGATCCGCGGCAAGATGTACCCGCCCGAAACGCCCCAGCAGGACATGTTCATCCGGGGCAACGGCAAAGTCAACGCGAACTTCAAGGCAGACGACTGCATCGCCGTGGCACGGCAGAAATGCACCCTGTTGGATCATATCTCCATCCAGAATTTCCAGCGCTACGGCATCTGCGGCAAGTTCAACGACTCTTCTATGACCACCGGCGACGGCCAGACGGAAGCGAACCTCTCGTATGAGCTGATGGTGCGCAACTGCATGATCGAGTCTTCGCTGGACTACCCGAACGCAGTGGGCATTTATGACACCGGCGATTCGATGTACAGCGACACCGTCATCCTGAACGTGAAGACTGCACTCTCGTGCAGCGGCAGCAGCATCTTCCACAACATTCACGCCTGGTGCTTCGATTTCAACTACAGCGACAACGACACCAAAAAGGCCCTGCTAGAGAACACCGTCTTCGCATACATCCGGGGCAACGGCACCCGCTTCTCGGACTGCTACATCGACACCTACCAGAAGGGATTCCAGTTTGGCACTAGCCAGTATGTCGTTTACATCACGAATCTCAAATGGTACGTTGCTTCCAATACCTGGCCCACCGGCCTGACGGCCTACGTCTTCCCGGCCAGCCCGGCAGGCAAGACGATGTACAAGGTCTTCAATGCGGACATCAACGGTTCGGGCGTGACCAAGTTCAGCGATGTGGACCTGAGCACACAGACGAACTGCCGCTGGTACGGCATCGTGCACAACCTGAGCGACGCACCGAGCACTTTGCAGTAAATTTTTGAACGCACTTTACGATCTTTGACCGAATATCCACCTCTGACAAACCGTGGGCGCGGAAGATGCCATTCCGCCGCTCACGGTTTTTTGCGGTTTTGGGCCGTTTGCCCCGTCAAATTGCGATGATTTTGTGAATACATATTGCAGAAAAAGAGGGATGATGCTATTATTGAACTGTTTATACATACCTATTATATGGGAATCCTCCGATTCTACTTTTCGCAACGAAAGGCTGGACCCTGTGAAGATCTTATTCGTCAATAAATTTCTCTACCCCCGCGGCGGTGCAGAGACTTACTTCCTCAAGATCGGCGAGGAACTGACCCGCCGGGGCCACGAGGTCGAATATTTTGGCATGTACGACGAAAAGAACACCGTCGGCAATGCCCTGCACCTCGCCACCACCAATATGGACTTCCACAACGCCGGGCCGGAAAAGCTGCTCTACCCCTTCCGCATCCTCTACTCGTCTGAGGCAAAACGGAAGCTGAAGCAGGTCATCGGGCAGTTCCAGCCCGACCTCATCCATTTCAACAACATCAATTTCCAGCTGACGCCTTCGGTCATCTGCGCCGGGGCGGAATGCGGAGTGCCCATGGTTCAGACGGTGCACGATGTGCAGATGCTCTGCCCCAACCACATGATGATGGAGTTCAACTCCAAAAAGCTCTGCGAAGCCTGCATGGGCAAAAAAAGCAAGTGGCCCTGCGTGAAAAAGCGCTGCATCCACGGTTCGCTGCCCAAGAGCCTCATTGGTGCCGTGGAAGGCACCCTTTACGAGTGCAATCACGTCTATGACAAGATCGACCGCTTCATCTGCCCCAGTGCGTTTCTGGAGAAGAAGCTCCTCACCGTCCCCCGCTTCCGGGGCAAGACGGTGATGCTGCACAACTTTCTGAGCCGGGTCGCTGCGGCTGCCCCTGCCGAAAAGGGAGATTACGTCCTCTACTTCGGCCGCCTCTCGGAGGAAAAGGGCATCGACCGCATCCTCGAAGCCTGCAAGCTGCTGCCGGACATTCCCTTCGTCATCGCGGGCAGCGGCCCCATGGAGGATCTGTGCAAAAACTGCACCCTGCCCAACGTGAAGTACGTCGGCTTCCAGACCGGCAAAGCGCTCGAAGACCTCGTGGCCGGGGCGCTGTTCACCCTGCACCTGTCCATCTGGTACGAAAACTGCCCGCTGGCTCTGCTGGAATCCCAGTCCCTCGGCACCCCGGTGCTCTGCAATCGGATCGGCGGCATCCCGGAACTGGTGGAAGAGGGCCGCACCGGAATCCTGAACGACACCTTCACCCCGGTCGCCTACGCGGAAAAGATCCGGGCACTCTATGCAGACAAGCCCCTGCTGGCCGAGATGTCGGCCCACTGCATCCAGAAGAAAGACCGCATGATGACGCTGGAGCGCTACTGCGACCAGCTGCTGTCCCTGTATGGCGATGTGGTGAAGAACGCCTGATGAATCGGAATTTTCTCTATATTATCAACTGAATGTAAAGGAACGACGTCTATGAACGATCTGCTGCGAAAGACCCGGCGCGCCTTCCATCTGCTGCGGGAACTCCTGAAATATGAAACTGCCACCTGCTGTGCTGCCGTTCTGAAGTGCTGGAACAAGGATTACCGGCATGTCTGGCTCGTCTCTGAGCGGGGCCGCGAAGCGCGGGACAATGGCTACCACATCTTTGCCTACCTGAACCGGGAGCATCCTGAATTGAACAGCTGGTTCGTGGCAGACCCCACCCTGTCGGACTATGAGCGGGTGCAGGCGCTGGGCCGGGTCGTGCCCTACCGCAGCTGGAAGCACTATCTGCTCTGCGCCGCATCGGAGATGAAGATCAGCACCCATGTGCTGGGCTACACCCCGGAGATCGACAGCTACTACATGCTCGACAAGCTCCATGTGGTCCATGGCCCCCGCGCCTTTTTGCAGCATGGGGTCATCATCGACGACATGAAATGGTATCACTACCCCAACATCCGCACCGACCTTTTCGTCTGCTCCCTGCAAAAAGAACGATATTTTGTAGAATCCGCCTATCATTATCCAGATGGTATTGTCAAACGGCTGGGTCTGTGCCGGTTTGACGCCCTGCTGCGCCCCCACGAGACCAAGCGCCAGCTGCTGCTGATGCCCACCTGGCGCACCTACGCCATCGAGCGGAAGACCCAGGCCGAGTTTGAGCAGAGCGACTATTTCCGGCACTGGCAGGACGTCATCTCCAGCCCGGAGCTGGAGGCGCTGCTGGAGAAGCACGGCTATGAGGCCGTCTTCTACCCTCATTTCGAGGTGCAGCGTTTTCTGAGCAGCTTCCACACCGCCAACCCGCGGGTAAAGATCGCGGCGCTGGGTGAGGCCGATGTGCAGACCCTTCTGATGGAATCCGCCGTCATGGTCAGCGATTTTTCCAGCGTACAGTTCGATTTTGCCTATATGAAAAAGCCCCTCCTCTATTACCAGTTCGATGAGGCACAGTATTGGGGCGTGCACCACGACGTCGGCTACTTCAGCTACCGGGACGACGGCTTCGGGCCTGTGGTCACCGAGCAGGCAGCGCTCTTCCGGGAGCTGGACCGCGCTCTGGCTCAGAACGGCACGATATCCCCCTTCTACGCAAAGCGTGTGGACGCGCTGTTCGACCAGGTGGATGACCAGAACTGTGCCCGCAACTATCAGGCCATCGTGGAGCTTTTGAACTGAACGAACGCGAAGAGCCGCGGCTTGCCCACAGGCTCGCACAGGAGGGCAGATGCCAAGTTTTATGAAACTACTCTTTGGGGGATATGGCAGCGGAAACTGGGAGTATCTTGCGCAGCATGGAGGAACACAATTCCTGAAGCGGAAACCGGCGCGGCGGCCGTTCTGGCTGCCGCTGCTCTACATTGCCATGATGGGCATCGGGTTCTGGTACCGCGGCATGGGCCTGCCCTGGTTCATGAAGTACCTGGTGCAGGCCGCCGTGGTCGGCCTGGCCGCCTGTTTTCTGCTCATCACCGGAGACTTCAACCGATTGCCCCTCATCGGGGAATATTACATCATCTTTCTCATCCCCTTTGTGATGATGGCGGCGTGGTCCATGCTTGTCTGGTCGCTGGATTTCCAGCAGCTGAACTACATGTCCCGCGGGTGTTCCACCATCCTCTACCACATGATCTCGCTTACCTCGATGTGCGCAGCGGTGTATCTGTTCGGCGGCAAAGCCATCGACTACACCTTCTACGGCATGTGCATCGCCAATGTCTGCATTCTGGTGTTCGACAGCCTCCGGCCCTACGGCCTGAGCGAGTTCATCACCGGCTTCATCGCCTTTGCCAAATCCGGCGGCGTGGACACCAATGCGCCCATCAAGGCGCTGGAAGTCCACGACCTGACCTTCGGGTTCGGGCTGATGGTCCTCTATTACGCCCTCTTTGAAAAAGGTTGGCGGCGGGTCGTCCATCTCACACTGGCGGCGGGCTTCTTCTATCTGGGTCTCAAGCGCATCGCCCTCATCGGTATGCTCGGCGTGCTGGTGATGCACCTGTTCATCACCCGGCTCAAGCCCAAGGGGCAGAACTTTGTGCTCCATTCCATCTCCATCTTCGCCATCGCCATCTGCCTGTTCTACGTCTTCTTCATCTGGTCGGGCCTGTTCAGCTGGACGGTGGACACCCTGGGCATTGACACCATGGGTCGCAAAGGCCTGTACGAAGCCTTCACCGACCTGTATTCCTTCAGCCCCACGTTCCGCGGCTACGGCATCGGCTGGGTCACGCGGTATATCAGCATCATGAATGCAGCGGGCATCGGCGTCTTTGGCACCCACGACTTCGGCGGGATGCACAACGACCTTGTGACCATGTACATTGAACTTGGCTTCTGGGGCTTTTCCTTCTGGATCTGGCTCAGCTGGCAGGGCAAGGTCGTCTGGTGCCAGAAGCAGTACGGCACCGAGACCGCTTTCCTGCTGTTGTACTGCACCATTTATGCGTTTGTGACCTACGCGACCGACAACACCGCCTTTTACTGCTATATGAACACGATCTTCATGCTGCTGCCCATCGGCCACGCCATGAAGCTGCTGGATCGAAACGAGGTGATCTACAACCATGCCATCTCCCAAAACAAACCAACCGAACCGCCCGCAAAAAAGTAAGTTCTGGGCGCTGGTCGAACTTCTCTTCCAGGGGCTGTGGAAGCACCGCCTCCTCTACCTGGCCCTCATCCTTCTGGTGATGTGCTCCACCAGCTTTGTGATGTACCACCTGAAAGCCCGCACCGCAAAGATGATGATCGCCCTGAACTACGAGGAAGCCACCAGAGGGCTTTACCCCAACAACACCCGGTTCAACATCTCGCTCATCAAATCGGACGACGTGCTGGACCGCGCCATCGCGAAGGCCGGCCTCGAAGGCCAGGTCACCGCGCAGGATATGGCCGAAAACATCACGGCCTGGGCTTCCAACGTCAACGGAATGCAGCTGCCTTCCGACACCACGAGCTATAAGATCGCCACCACCTACACCATCACCTACGAAAAGAACGACGAGATCGGCCCCCGCATCTCGGCCAGAGATATGCTCGGCCTGATCGTCGAGTCCTACAAAGAGGTCTTCTACGAGGACTATACCTACGTCGAGATGGGCATCTCCCCCGATTGGTCCGAGTGCGACAAGCAGGAGTACATGGAGATCGGCTCCTTCTTTGAAAAGGAGTGCCAGAAGCTCCACCGCTTCCTGAACACCAACGCCAAGGAGAACGGCACCTTCCGCTCCGAACTCACCGGCGAGACCTTCACCTCTCTGCGCCAGAAGGTGGACAATTTCACCAGCATCGACCTTGAAAAATACGATTCCTATGTTTTGCAGAGCGGCCTCTCCAAAAACCGGGAACGCTACATCAGCAAGCTGGAATACCAGAACTTTCTGAAGAACATCAGCTACCAGAAGCTCATAGCCGAATACCAAAACCGCCTGCACACCATCGAGATCTACGACTCGGCCCTGACTGCCGTTGTTCTGATCCCAACGCTGGACACCCAGAACAACTTCTATATGTCCCGCACCAAGGTCGCCATCGACTACCAGGCCTCGGCGGCCGAGAGCGCCAACGACTCCGCCAACGATACGCTGGCCATCATCCAGAAAAACGAATACGCCATCCGCCAGATGAATGCCCAGACAGCCAATACGCCTTCCAGCGTCGCAACCGCCGAGAGCATGATCCAGGATATGAAGCAGAAGCTGGAGAACCTCATCGAGACCTCCCGGATCCTCAACAAGGAATACATCCGCTACAAGACCAAAAACTACCTGACCATCAGTTTCGAGCAACGTTCTCTGGCCGACGAGCTGAGCATCAAGTGGATGATCCTGACCGGCGGTGTCACGTTCTGTGCACTCTGCGCCTGGGTCCTCGCCAAGAGCAAAGTCATCCGCGATAAGGACAAAACGAAATGAAAAGCTTTAACATCATCCGATATCTGAAAAAATGGTGGCCGCTCATCGCGCTGATGTCGTTCTGTGCAGGCGTGTTCTTCATGCGCTATGCCACCAACAACCAGGCCTATACGGCGCAGTCCATCATCAAATACAACTACTCCCAGGCCGAGGACGGCAAGACCCCCAGCGGCGGCGAACTGGATGTTTCGGAGATCTTCTCTTCCTCCGTCGTCAAGCAGGCCATTGAAAATCTGGACCTGACCGTCAATGTGGATACCATCCGCTCCGGCGGCACGGTCACCCCCATCGTGCCCGACGATGTGACCAAGACCCAGGCGGCCAAGATCGAAAAAGGTGAGGATGTGGAGGAGTACAAATCCACCGAATACCTTGTCACGCTCTCGCTCAGCAGCAATTACAACACCGAGTACGCCCGCACCATGCTGGATGAGATCCTGAGCTGCTACTTTGCCAGCTTCGGCGAAAAATACGTGGACTATTACACCATCCCCAACAATGCCTCCACGCTGGACGGCCAGGGCTACGACTACCTCGAACAGGCGGAGATCCTGAAAAACACCGTTTCCGAGATCTCCTCCAACCTCATCAACTGCCAGAAATCGCACCCGGAGTTCATCTCTTCCCACACCGGGATGTCTCTCTCGGACCTGCTCGATGAGTACAACTACGTCGGCGACGTTGAGATCCCCTATCTCTTCTCCGAGATTTTGGGCGGCAAGTTGACGCAGAACCGGGAAGTCCTGCTCAAAAAATACCAGGAGCGCTACAACACCTACATCATGGAAGGCGATGTGGACACCGAGAAGGTCGCCGCCGTACTGGAAGTCATCCAGAGCTACGGCAACAAGAACAAGGACGGCTCCCTCTACTATCAAAGAGGAGCCCGGACCGGCACCGAGGATGACGCCGGCGGCTTCGTGCTGAGCGAGGTCTACGAGTATGACACCAAAGTAGACCGCACCACCGTCTACGACACCCTCATCAGCGACTACGTGACGATCCTGAACCGCAAGTCCAGCAACGTCATCGACGCTGCCTACTGCCAGTATATCATCGACGTGTTCCAGGATGCAGCCGACTCCACGGACGTTTCCAGCGAGAACAAGGCCTTCTCCCAGCAGTCTGTGGAACAGGAGATCGACGCCCTGCAGAGTCAGCTGAACTCCCTGTATGAGAGCCTCTCCATCACCATGAAGGAGTACAATGAATACTGCGGCGCGGTCAATCTGGGCGTTCTGGCCAGCACCACGGTCAGCGAGAAGATCAACGTCAAGCTGTATATCCTGCTGGGCGTTGCGGTCTTCTTCATCCTGGGCGTCTGCGGTGCCATCCTGCTGGGCCGTATCCAGGACTTTGTGGAATACCTGTTCTTCACCGAGCAGTCGCTGGATATGCCCAACCGCACCGCCTGCGATCTGTTCATCCGGAACAACAGCAGCCGCGTCCTGCCGGACGATACCGTTTGTGTGGTGGTGGAGCTGACCAACCTGAGCCAGATCAACACCGCCTACGGCCGCGAACGCGGCAACGCGATGCTGGACCAGTTTGCCGGCTTCCTGAAGGAAGCCTCGGCCACCTGCGGCACCGTCTATTACAACGGCGGCCAGCAGTTCATCGGCTTCTTCGACCAGTGCCGGATGGAGGACGCTGAGAGCTTTGCCGATTACTTCCACCGCCTCATCGCGGCCTACAACGCCGAGAGCACCGAGGCGACCTACGCATATACCATCGGCATTTCGGAGAGCAAGGCCAACAATGCCTATTCCATCCGCACACTGCTGCGTGAGGCACTGCGCTCTAAAACCAGACAGGAGGGATAATCTTTGGCTTCTCAATCGGAACCCCGCAAGGCCCGTTTCGGCCCTTTGAAAAAAATCGTCCTGGGCATCCTTCAGTTCGTGTTGGGGCTGGCGGTGCTGCTGGCGGCCCTGTGGGGCATCTTCACCCTCATTGCAAAACATCAGAGCTTTGTCGAGAGCTACTATCAGGTCCAGTCCGACAAGCTGACCTCGAACGTCCGGGTCGTTCAGCTGTCCGATCTGCATCTGCATGAGTTCGGCGACCACAATGCGGAGCTGATCGAGCGGATCACCGCGCTCAAGCCGGACATCATCGCCATCACCGGCGACATGAACGACAAACTGGTGGACGACTATTCCGTCGTCACCGACCTGTGCACCGAGCTGGTCAAGATCGCACCGGTGTACTACGTGCCCGGCAACCACGAATGGCCCAAGATCGTTTTTCACAACTCCCCCATCGGGACAGATCTGGAGGCCATCGGCGTCCACTTCCTGGCAGACGAGACCGAGACGCTGGAGGTGAACGGCAACACCATCGCCATCGGCGGCGTGGCCGAAGCACCCGCTTCCTACGAGCGGTACGCCAGTGCATATTTCGAGAGTTTTGAGCAGCTGGATGCCTTCAAGCTGCTGCTGGTCCACTACCCGGAATATTTCCTGGAGGACGGCTTCTTCTCTGACGTGCCGGTCGATCTGGCGCTCTGCGGCCACACCCACGGCGGAATGATCCGCATCCCCGGCATCGGCGGGCTTTACACGCCGGATCAGGGCGTTCTGCCAACGCTGACCGAGGGTCTGCATCAGATCGGCGACACCTCCCTCATCATCAGCCGCGGTCTGGGTGACGGCAAGGGTACGCCGGTCCCCCGCATCAACAATCCGCCGGAGCTGGTCATCGTGGACATCAACTGGTTCTGAGAACGTTCTATCCTGCCAAATGGCAGCAAAACGCCCCCTGGTATCGCTGCGATACCTCCAGTTCTTCACATCGTTGCATGAAAGAGTGAGACCATGACAGAGTTTTCCATTATCCTCCCCATCTACAACACGCCCGCAGAGTATTTCCGCGCCTGCGTCGCCTCCATTCAAGCCCAGCACTATGCGGACTGCGAAGTCCTGCTCATCGACGACGGCTCCACCAATGGCGTCGGTACTCTATGTGACGAACTCACCGCGCAGGACTCCCGCTTCCGGGTATTCCATCAGGCAAATGGCGGCGTCTCTGCTGCCCGGAACACCGGTCTCCGCGCCGCCTGTGGGCAGTGGCTCATCTGCCTGGACCCCGACGACTGGTGGGAACCCGATTTGTTGGAATCTGCCCATGCACGACTCACACAGCATCCGGTCGATCTGCTGATTTTCTCCTACTGCACCGAAACGGATGGCATCCGGACTGACTTTTCCATGGGTTTGCCCGAACCGTTCCAAATCGGGGGGGAGCTGTTGCACGATCTTCAGCTTGGCCTGCTGGACGAACCCCATCGCGTTGTCAAAACCTATATTGGCGGGCCCTGTTATCAGTTCGTGCGGCGGGAACTGGTGACCAAATATCAGATTTACTTTGACACTGCCCTCCGCCAGAGTGAGGATGCCCTGTGGGACATGAACCTTCTCGAACAAGCCGGGAGCGCCGCGTTGCTGGACAAAGTCTTCTACCACTACCGCATCTACAACGCATCCAACTCCCACCGCTATGACTCAACTTATCCCCAACTCGTCGAGCAGATCAACCAGCGGTTCCGTGCCTTTGGCGAAGAGCACCAGAAGAATGCCGATTACTGGGCCGCTTATCGGTTCTGGCTTATTAAAAAATACATCCAGCTGCTCAAGGTTTATTTCTTCCACCCAGACTCGCCCAAAACCGACCGCGAGACTCGGCGGGAGTGGCAGCAGCTTTTCCGCACCTGCCCCAGCCTTTCGGCAATCCGAGAGCTTTCTCTTTCGGAACTTTACCGGGCTCGGAAAATTTACACGCTTCTCTACCTTTTTCTCTTCCGGGTACCATCCTACACTTTGACGAAGCGCCTCTACACTGTCGCTCACAAGAACGGCAAAATCTAAAAAGCATCAGCCCCAAAAACAGAGAAGCCCCCTGGTATCGCAGCGATACCAAGGGGCGTTCCTGTTTTACTTCTACTTCAAAGTGTTCAGAACTTGAACAGATTCACGATGCGCTCCCACAGGCGGGTGAAGAAGTTGCCCTCCTGGGTGGTGGTCTCGGCCACAGCCGTATTCTCGGCGGCGGCCACGGTCTCACCGGTCTTGTAGATGAACTTCACGTTGGAAGAAGCGCCTTCCGGTGCACCGGCGAAGCTGGTGTAGTTCTCCAGGCGGCTGGTCATCTCGTCCAGGACCGTCTTCAGGGCGTGGATCTGGTCGGTGTCCAGCGAGCCGGTCAGCTTGGAGATGCCCTCCTCGTTGAACTGGACCAGGCCATTGCTCAGCTGGGTGGCACCGTCGGTCAGCTGGCTGACGCCGTTGTTCAGGGTGTTCACACCATCGTAAAGGGTCTTGCTGCCGGAGGCCAGCTGGGCGCTGCCGTCCTTGGCGGAGTGGGCACCGTCGGCCGCAGTGGCGACGCCGCTGGTGTACTGGTTGACGCTGGAAACGAAGTACTGGATCTGGCTCAGGCTGGTCTTCAGGGCGCGGACGCTGGCGATATCGTCGCTGTTCTCGGCCTGCAGCTTGAGCTCCTCGTGGGCGATCTGCTGGGCGTCGGCATTGGTCAGCAGCTGCACCAGACCGCAGAGCATGGAGGGGTCGTAGCTCTGCATCAGGCGGAGGGCTGCTTCCAGATCATGATCGGTCTTGGTTGCGGAGAGGTAGAGGGCCAGGTCGAGCTGGCTGTCCTTGAAGCTGGGGGCCTGCTCCCAGATGGTGCGGACCATCTTCTTGCGGGCAGCGGCCAGCGTCTTGTCGTTCATGGTCAGGACTTCGTCGATGACGGCTTCATAGTTGTCCCAGGTCATGGGGGTGTCGATGAGGCCGCCCTCCATCAGGGTCTTGTTTGCGGAAGCCAGAACGCCGTCGGCCACCTGCTGGGCACCAGCATTCAGGGCGGCATTGTTGGAGGTCAGGGTGTCGAGGCCGTTGGTCAGCTGGCCGAGGCCGTTGTCCAGCGCGGCAACACCGGTCTTCAGCTGGGATGCACCATCCAGCAGAGCCAGCGTACCGCCGGCCAGCTGCGAGACGCCGTCTTCCAGCTGAGACGCACCGTCCATGAGCTGGCTCATGGCGTCGTTCAGCTGCTGGATGCCGTCGGTCAGCTCGTTGATGCTGTCAAGGTCAAAGACATTGTCCGTGCCCAGCGCATCGGGGCTGGTAGCTGCGGCCAGCATGATCTGCGGAGCCGCCAGATCTTCCACATCGGCTTCCACCGTCACGCTGTCCTGCAAATAATCTTCCACCGTAGAGAGGTCCTTCGGCAGCAGGCCGGACAGCGAATCCTTCACGCCGGGCAGGGTGACGAACGCGGCCACGTTGCTCTTGGCGGCAGACTCGATCACGCCGTGCTCAGCGGTCACATTGGAGGCGTCCTCCCCAAAGATGACGCCCACCGCCGTGATGAGCGGGGTGACGATGGTGCGGTCGGTGCCGTTGACATTCACGGTGCCGGTCTCGTTGTTGGTCAGGTCGATTTGAATGGTCAGGTGGCCGCTCTTGCCCATCAGGTTTTCCAGGCTGTCGGTCACGCCGTCCAGCGTATAGGTGACTTTGGCCGAGATGGGCAGGTCACGGTCGGTGGTCCCTTTATAATAGACGTCGGTGTCGTCGGTGTTCCAGACCAGCTTTTCGCCGTCCTGGGTAAAGGCGGCATCGCTCTCGGTGTTCTGGATGTCGGTCAGGGAAGAAACATCGGTCACACCAGACAGGCCGTTGGCGTTGTACAGATGCTCGCTGACGCTGGTGCTCTTGATGGAGCCATCGGCGTTCATGACGGCGTAGACGTTCTCAGACTTGGCAAAATCGGACTTGCCTGCGGCAAAGGCAGGCATCGTCATGCTGGCGGCGAGAGTCAGCGCCAGCGCCGCACTGGCGAAACGAAGCGATTTCTTCATGGTGATTACTCCTTTTCAGATTTCGAGGCGGGTTCGGGGACCAGCCAGTGCAGGGTGGTGTGGCGGATGATCCAGTCCAGCAGCATCAGGGCAGCGGGTAGGACGATCAGGATGACGGCCATGCTGATGAGTGCGCCGCGGGAGATGAGCAAGCAGATGCTCTTCAGCAGCTCCATCTTGCTGATGGCCGCCACGCCGACGGTGGCGGCGAAGAAGGTCAGGCCGCTGGTCAGGATGGACTGGCTGCAATGCTCCAGCGACTGCTGGGCTGCTTCCTTCGGGGTGCGGCCGTAGCTGCGCTCCTCGTGGTAACGGGTGGTCATCAGGATGGAGTAGTCCACGGTCGCGCCCAGCTGGATGGTGCCGATGACGATGCTGGCGATGAACGGCAGCTGGGTGCCGGTGAAGTACGGGATGCCCATGTTGATGGAGATGGCGGCTTCAATGCTGGCCACCAGCAGCACCGGGATGGACAGGCTGCGGAAAGAGATCAGGATGATGACGGCAACGGCCAGGATGGACCAGACGTTGACGTTCTTGAAGTCCACATCCGCGACCTCGATCAGGTCTTTGGTCATGGCACCCTCGCCGGTGATGACGCCTTCGGGGTCCACCGCCTTGATGGCGGTGTTCATCTCGTCCAGCTGGTTGTTGATGGCGTCGGTACCGGTCTTATAGGAGCTGTTGGCGAGGATGAGCTTGTACCCGCCGGACTGCAGGATCTCGGTCACGCTGTCGGGCAGCAGGCCGGTATCAAAGCCGGGGCCGGTGACGGAATCCAGGCTGATGACCTGAGTGATGCCGTCCACGTCCTTGAGTTCGTCGCACAGGTCGGAGACCTGGGTGGCGGTCAGGTCGTCATGCACCAGAATGAAGTGCGAGGTGGTCATGCCGAAATCCTCGCCCAGCTTGTTGGTGCCGACGATGCCGGTCAGGTCCTGGGGCAGCGAATCGAACAGCGTGTAGTAGACTTCGGTCTTCTGCTGCGCCGCCACAAAGGGCACCAGCAGCACGAGGAAGACCGCCACAATGGGGGCTGCGTGTTTGGAAACGAAGTAGCTGGTCCTGGTCAGCTGCGGGATGATGGTGCGGTGCTTGTATTTTTCGACCCACTTATCAAAGGTCAGGATCAGTGCCGGCAGGATGACGACGGTGCAGATGACACCCAGCGCCACGCCTTTTGCCATAACGATGCCGATGTCGCGGCCCAGCGTCAGGCGCATGGCACACAGGGCCAGGAAGCCTGCGATGGTGGTCAGCGACGAAGCGGAGATAGAGGTCATGGTCTTGCAGATGGCACTGACCATGGCTTCCTCATTGGAGGAGCGAAGCTCTTTTTCCTCCTGATAGCGGTGCAGCAGGAAGATGGAGAAGTCCATCGTGACGCCCAGCTGCAGCACGGTAGACAGCGCCTGGGTGATGTAGCTGATCTGGCCGAGGAAGATGTTCGTGCCAAAGTTGTACACGATGGGGAACAGCAGGCCCAGCATGAACAGCACCGGGGTGATGGTGCTCTCCAGCGAGAGGAACAGCACCAGCATACTGGCGCCCACAGCGCACAGGATATACAGCGGCATCTCCTCATTGATCAGGGCCTTGGTGTCCTGCAGGATGACGCTCATGCCGCCAAAGAAGGTATCCTTCCGGAGCACCTTCTTGATCTCCTGGACCGCGTTCATCGTCTCGTCGCTGGCGCTGGGGCCGTCGAACCGGACGATGAGCATGGTGGAATCATTTTTGCCGAACATGAACTGCTGGATGTCTGCCGGGAGCATCTCGGTAGGGATGCTGGGGTCGATCACATCGCTCAGCCAGAAGGTCTGGGTGACACCGGGCACGGCGTCGATGTCCTTCTTCATGGCGATGAGCTCGTTCGTGGGCAGGCCCTCGACCGTGATCATACCGGTGGAGGCCAGATGGAAGTCGTCCTCCAATGCCCGTTCGCCGATCATGGAGTCAAGCTCCTGCGGCAGATAGGTGAGGACGTCGTAGTTGATGCGGGTGGCAACGGCGCCTATCGCGGAAGGGATCAACAGCAGGATGGCTACTGTTAAGATCAGTTTGCGCAGACGCACAATGCCCTGTGCGATCTTTTTCATGAAAACCCTCCATTGAAATGTTGGAACAGAATTGGCGCTCAAAAATGACTCGCAGTCACTTCTGAGCAAGCACTATTATAACCAGCTGGCGGAAAGTGTCAAGACAAAAACTGACCAAACGTCAGTTTTTTTATCATCCACTGAAAATTGTCTAACACAGATCGGCTATTTGGGGCTTGCGCCGGGAGGAAAGCATTGCTAAAATAATGTTTACACGACAGAACATCGCAGAAAAGAGGAATCGACCCAAAGCATGAATACCGTGGAAGGCAAAAAGCAGGAAAAGCGCCGGGCGCTTCTGGATGCAGCATACGAGCTGTTCCTGGAACGGGGCGCATCCAAGACCAGCGTAGAGGATATCACCTCCCGCGCCAAGGTGGGCAAAGGCACCTTCTATCTCTATTTTGCCGACAAAGGTGCTGTGACCCAGGCGCTTCTGGCCCGCGTGAGCTACCAGCTGCTGGACGACGCCGTGACGGCCTGTGAGCGCGCCAGCGCGCCGATGGATTTTCCCGACAAGATGATCTTCGTCATCGACCACATCATCGAGGCCCTGCGGAACGACACCCTGATGCTCCGTTTTCTGGAGCGCAGCTTCGTCTGGCCGGGGCTGGACAAGATCGAAGCCTCCGGCGAGGCCGAGCCGCTGATGCGCAAACTGCTCCACGCCATCATGTCCAGCCCCGAAATGGCCGGCCTGACCGAGCGCGAAGTCTACCAGCGCATCACGGCGCTGGGCAGCATGTGCATGTCGGTGTGCTACTCGTCCATCCTCGAAGGCAAACCCGACCACATCGACGCCATGAAACCCGTGCTCTACAACATCATCCGGAAGGCTCTGCAATGATTTTTGCAGAAATTTGCAAAAAAGGCTTGCAATCCGGCCAAAGATGTGGTATCATAATCAAGTCGATACGACATCTGGACGGTTAGCTCAGCTGGTAGAGCATCTGCTTGACGTGCAGGAGGTCACAGGT
>ONZW01000460.1_pt1 | contig 31034 bp, 24 predicted proteins | sample 1671071 | NCBI WGS metagenome assembly ONZW01 (sample SAMN06348119, study PRJEB24527) | human gut metagenome | biome: human gut; feature: ankylosing spondylitis patient; material: feces | host: Homo sapiens | place: China | collected 2015-10
TAAATATATTGCTTTTTATGCATATATAAATTGTTGTAAGACAAATTCCAGTTTGTATGGGGCGATAAAATCAGAATTTGAGAGAGGATTGAATATGAATAAGGAATGGTCTGAACTTAATAAAACAATGCAGGCACAAATAAAAAAGAAAGATACTTATAAGAGGGGTATTGATACTTTACTTACTTTACGAAGTCAGTTAATACAAACCTTAGTATCTTTCAAAGAAGAATTATGCAGAGAAGATTTTAACTCAATCCCCTTCATAAACGCTGATGGTTATCATAGTAAGACGATTGCTTATTCTATTTGGCATATTTTCCGCATTGAAGATATAGTTGTGCATACAGTGATAAATGAAGATGAACAAGTATTTTTTGCAGGCAATTATCAAGAGCGTATCAATTCACCTATCATTACAACAGGAAATGAACTCATGAAACAGCAGATTGCAGACTTTTCAAAACAGCTTAATCTGGAAGAATTATATTTATATATTTTCGAAGTATGGGAAAGCACTGAGAAAATGCTTGAACGGTTATCTTATGATGAATTGAAAAGAAAAATACCGAAAGAAAGAAAAGGATACTTAGAATCGTTGAATGTAGTAAACGACAATGAAAAAGCAATTTGGCTGATTGATTATTGGTGTAATAAAGATATTTGTGGACTAATTCAAATGCCGTTTTCAAGACATTGGATTATGCACACAGAAGCCTGTTTGCGTATAAAGAACAAGATACATTCATAGGCAAAAATTTCAGTTTGTAGAACTAAGGAAATTGGAATTTAAGGAGGAATAAAGTATGGTTAGTGATTTTATAAGAGCAGCATTTCCATGGATTTTAATGGGTTTATTTGTAGCAATCAGTTGTTCCCTTATGAGTAAAAAAGAGAAATAAATTCCTGTTTGTATTTATAAAAGAGAAAAAATGAGAAAAGTAGTTTTATTTATTGCCATGAGCCTTGACGGATATATTGCGGACGGTAATGGTGGAGTAGCTTGGCTAAATGGTCATGGAAATGACAATGAAAACATCGACACTTATACAGAATTTACCAAAGATATAGATACTGTCTTAATGGGGTGGAATACTTCTCATCAGGTTGTTACTGAACTTTCTCCGCAAGAATGGGTATATAATAAATTTACAACTTATGTATTAACACATAAAGAGTGCAATTCTTCCCAACAAATTCATTTTACAAGTGAAAATCCTGTTTTATTATTGGAACGGCTAAAACAAGAAGCAGGAAAGGATATTTGGATTTGTGGCGGAGCAAATCTTGTTCAGCAGTTGGTAAGCAAAAATATGATTGATAAATATTACATTTCTGTTATTCCTACTCTGTTAGGAAATGGGGTTCGTCTTTTGGGCAACATAGACAGGGAAATAAAGTTAAGGCTTTGTAAAACACAGACTTATAACGGAATAACCGATTTGATTTATATGCGTAGATAACTAGAGAGAAACAGAAAAGCTGTTAAACCGACGGAGCGATCCGACCACGTTGGCGGGAAAATCCTTAAGATTTTTCCGCCATGCTTGCAAGGGGGCGGTTCGCTTCGGCGGTTCGGCGAGCTTGCGAGCCGTTCAAAGCCCCCGTTATCTAACAAGGGGGGCACAAAAAACAAGAAACACTATACACTAACAAGCGGAAAACGCTGTATTTATAAGGCAAAACCCCATTTTTACAGTAGTGATATAAATTGTACCTATATCACTATGAAAATTGAATAGTAAATATGAGAAAGACAGTTGATTTCAAAAAATAAGAAATTGATTGTCGTTTTCTTTTGCAGAAATTTAAGTGCAGGCAATTATGGTAGTTGTCGTAATTGCTGTCAGCTCAGTGTTTATCACTGATGGTGTGAAAGATTTACGGTTGGAGATGTTCAATAAGATTATTGGTGCTTAATTATTTTTATTGTAGTGCTGATATGAGAATGTTATAATTGGGGTATAAAACATACAAATAAATTTGCTGAAAAATGAGGTATCAAAATATGGAAAATGAATTACTGGAAAACTTAGGAAGACTTCACACAACTGAACTTGGCGTTATTAGAATTAAAAAGAACTTATCTTTGAATGTAGAAAATGTAATTGAATGGTGCAAAGAAAAAATTAGCCTTTCTAATGCGGAAATCACAAGAAAAGGAAAAAACTGGTATATAACGATTGATAATTGTATTATAACGGTAAATGCGTACAGTTATACCGTTATCACTGCTCACAAGGTAAAATGATAAATTTTTCTATAAAGGAATTAAACGCATTTGCAGTTATTGGGCAGGAAGTAGAACTGACTAATTATCAAAAAAAGAATATTCAGATTAGTACACAGTTTTGGAGAAAGTTTAACAGTAGTTTGAAAAAAGCGTATCTTTCACAATCAGGAAATTGGGTAAAATATGCTTTTATGGAAAGAAGAAATGGAAAACTTTATTATTTCTGTTCTATTCCCCAAAGAACCATTACCCCAGAGGGCTTTCTGTATAAAGAAATACCGTCTTATAAATATTTGGTTGTGGAGCATATTGGTGCTATGGATAAAATATATGAAACTTATGGCAAGATTTATGAAGAAATTATTCCTAGTACATCGTATATTCCTATAAAAGATATTATCCTACACTTTGAAAAATACGATTATCGTTTTCATTGGAATAGTGATAATTCAGTTATTGAAATTTGGATACCTATTCAAGATTAGAAGCAATTTTATATCCATACACACAAAGCAGTTAGTCTTAGGATTGACTGCTTTTTCTATACAGATTTTTAATGACAGGCAATTATCAATTATGGTAGTTGCCTTTTTTGATTGGAGGAATTGAAGAATGAATGATAAAAACTTTATTGAAGAACTAAGACAAAAGCGTGAGGAATACGGAGTAACACAAACAAGGCTTGCTGTTGCCTGTGGTATCAGCCGTGAATATTACAACCGCATTGAAAAAGGAAAACAGCCATTGAATGACGAATTAAGAGAAATCATAGAAAAACAGATTGAGCGTTTCAATCCGCAAGAACCACTATTCTTATTGATTGATTACTTTCGTGTCCGCTTTCCTACTACGGACGCATTGGCGATTATCCGTGATGTATTACAACTGAAATCTAATTACATGCTTTATGAAGATTATGGAAAATACGGATATGAAAGCAAATATGTACTTGGCGACATCAATATCATGTGTTCCATGCAGGAGCATTTAGGTGTTTTATTGGAACTGAAAGGCAAAGGCTGTCGGCAAATGGAATGTTATCTGCTGGCACAGGAACGCTCATGGTATGACTTCATGCTGGATTGTATGACGGCTGGTGGTGTGATGAAACGGCTTGATTTGGCTATCAATGATAAAGCAGGAATATTGGATATTCCAAAGTTAAAGGAAAAATACAAGGCTGGCGAATGTATGTCCTACTTCCGTATGCAGAAAGATTACAGCGGTACAGAAAAATGCGGTAGCGATTTACCAAAGAATACAGGAGAAACCTTATATCTCGGTTCAACAAGTAGCGAATTATATATGTGTGCTTATCAGAAAAATTATGAGCAGTATGTCAAGAATGGCACAGAAATTGAAGATACGGAGATTAAGAACCGTTTTGAAATACGCATGAAGAACGAACGAGCCTATTATGCGGTTGTAGATTTACTGACCTATCGGGACGCTGAACGCACCGCTTTTTCTATCATCAATCATTATGTCCGCTTTGTTGACAGAGAGGACGACAAGCCAAAAAGTCAATGGATAACAAATGATGATTGGGCATGGTTTGTAGGGGAAAACAGAGAGCCGATACGCTTAACCACAAAGCCAGAGCCTTACACTTTACAAAAAGCGTTGCATTGGCTACAAAGACAAGTCGCACCAACCATAAAAATGGTACAGGCATTAGACAGAGAAAATCGTACAACGATACTGAAAGATATGATTGAGCAGGCAGAACTAAAAGACAAGCATAAACATTTATTACAATTAGAGAAATCAACCATAGAAGAACGTATAGATACCGCTGTTCCACAAGAGAATGACGGTATTTTTTAATGTAATTGAAAAATTTCAGATTTAGTCAGCAAAGAGCTGTTTTCATTCCCTATGTGAAGTGAAAGAAGAAAAATAAATTTTTTATTAAATCTGCAACAAAATGGCTACTTGCGTACAGATATGGTGCGAGAAAAGGAAATCTAAACTTTTTTTGAAAATAGGTCATTAAATCGGGGCTTGCTGTCCCTATATGAAGTGAAAGAAGAAAAAAGTTTTGAAAAAATGACGGAAATTCGTGATTAGTGGACAGTCTTCTGTGAAAAGAGGAAAAACATCATCATTTTGTATTCAAACAGGCATTAGCAGTTGAGTGTTGATGTGAAAAGATGAAAATACTTTGTTCTCAACTTAACAATTTAAGGTTTCCGTTCCCTATATGGTGCAAAGAAAATATTTCATTCTATTGTTGGCAGTAACGGTATGGTTTGGGTAGTTAGGGTGTGAAAAGGAAAATATTCTTTTTTCATCATCAACTTAGCAAAATGACATTTTCTATCCCTATATGGTGCATGAAAAGAAGTTAAAATTTTTCCATTTAAACTTAGCAAATGGACGTTTGCTGTACAGATAGTAGTGAAAAAGGAGAAAATCAACCGTTGATTGCCAAAATGAACCGTTCCATTTGTACTAATAATGGAAAAAGTTTTGGATTTTGGTTACGTTTCTCCTCTTTTCCAACGCGATATATAGGAAAGACGATTTTTTTCTTTCAATCGTTCTTTGACAACTGAATAAAGCTATTCAATACGTTTGACAGACAGCTAGCCGTTGAAACAAATACGCCACGACCTTTCCCCTGCAAGAGCGAGCGAAAACCTATTTGTGTTCTTGTAAAAGATTTGTCCTCTTTTATCGCCATGACCTGTACTGTCAGATAATGATACTCCCGTACAGCCACAGCTTGAGCGTTCAGAGCGTCGCACGCAATGGGTACGGCTACATAAGAACTATGCAGAGGTGGAACTCCTGTGGGCTATGACAAAAGCCGTTGAATTGCTTAGAAAGATTTTACAGAAAGGGGGTATGTGTTATTGATAATGCTGTAAAAACAATTCAAAAGAAAAATGGCAAGTGTGGCATTGGCAACAGAGGAAAGACAAAGATTGTAGTAAAAGAGCATTTTTCCGAAAAGGGCAAAACAATGGAAGAACTTCTAACTGATGTCATGCTGGAAAAAGCAAAGCAGACAATCGCATAAAATCGGTGCAGTTGTAAGAAATAGATTGAATGACAAAAAGTACCCGTGTTATACTTTACTTGCAAGCAGGTATTGTAAACACGGGTTAGTTATAAAGGAGGATAACTGACAATGAAACAACAGATTTACAATACTGCACTTTATCTTAGGTTAAGCCGAGATGATGAATTACAGGGCGAAAGTTCCAGCATTACCACACAAAGAAGTATGTTGCGTCTATATGCAAAAGAACATCATTTGAATGTGATTGATGAATATATTGATGACGGCTGGTCGGGAACAAATTTTGACAGACCGAGTTTTCAAAGAATGATTGAGGATATAGAGGCAGGAAAAATCAACTGTGTTGTAACGAAAGACCTTTCCCGTCTTGGCAGAAATTATATTATGACAGGACAATATACAGAATTGTATTTCCCTAGTCATAATGTCCGCTACATAGCGATTGATGACGGTGTAGACAGCGAAAAAGGCGAAAGTGAGATTGCACCATTTAAGAACATCATCAATGAATGGGTGGCAAGAGATACAAGCCGTAAAGTCAAATCAGCATTTAAGACAAAGTTTGCGGAGGGGGCTCATTACGGTGCTTATGCTCCGTTAGGATATAAGAAACACCCTGACATCAAAGGAAAACTGTTGGTTGATGATGAAACAAAATGGATTATTGAAAAAATCTTTTCCCTAGCCTATCAAGGTTACGGAAGTGCAAAAATCACAAAGCAGTTAAGAGCAGAAAAAGTTCCGACAGCGTCATGGCTAAATTTTACAAGATACGGTACTTTTGCACATATCTTTGAGGGAAAACCCGAAAGTAAGCGTTATGAGTGGACGATTGCTCATGTCAAGGCGATATTGAAAAGTGAGGTTTATATCGGAAACAGTGTTCACAATATGCAGTCTACGGTATCGTTCAAGAGCAAAAAGAAAGTGCGTAAGCCCGAAAGTGAATGGTTTCGAGTAGAAAACACTCACGAGCCGATTATTGACAAGGAAGTGTTCTATCGTGTGCAGGAGCAGATAAAATCAAGACGCAGACAGACAAAGGAAAAGGCAACGCCGATTTTTGCAGGGCTTGTCAAGTGTGCGGATTGTGGTTGGTCTATGAGATTTGGAACGAATAAGACAAATAAAACGCCTTACAGTTATTATGCTTGCAGTTACTACGGGCAGTTTGGCAAAGGTAATTGTTCTATGCACTACATTCGTTATGATGTGCTGTATCAAGCCGTATTGGAACGCTTGCAGTATTGGGCTAAGGCAGTACAGCAGGACGAAGAAAAGGTATTGAACAAGATACAGAAAGCTGGCAATGCAGAGAGAATACGGGAAAAGAAGAAAAAGGCAAGTACATTGAAGAAAGCCGAGAACAGACAAAATGAGATTGACCGTTTATTTGCGAAAATGTATGAAGATAGAGCCTGTGAGAAGATAACAGAGCGAAATTTTGTGATGTTGTCCAGCAAGTACCAAAAAGAACAGATAGAACTGGAACAGCAGATAACAAGCCTAAGAGAAGAACTAAGTAAAATGGAACAGGATATGATAGGTGCTGAAAAGTGGATTGAGTTAATCAAGGAATATTCCGTACCAAAGGAACTGACAGCACCATTATTAAATGCCATGATAGAAAAAATCCTCATACATGAAGCAACAACGAATGAGGATAACGAAAGAATACAGGAAATTGAGATATATTACCGATTTATCGGAAAAGTTGAGTAATCAACAAGAGTAATATTTTTAACTAAGGGAAACCGGGCCCGCTCACTGACCGAAGCCGCGGCGACTCTGTTGCCGGTCACCACGGGGTACCGGTCGCCACGGGCCGCTCTGCCATTACTGCAGGTCGCCCAGATGATGTTGCGTATACTCGTCCGCCTGCGCATCGATCGGGTCGTAATCGCCCGCGTCGGCATGGTCGATAACGGCCATCGCGTTATCCACCAGTCGCGGATTGAGCGCATGGAGCCAATGGATGCGCGGGTCACGCCCGAACCATCCCATCTGCTTGCGGGCGAGCCGTTTGGTCTTCTGCGCGATGTCTCGGAACGTGTCATCCAGATCGCACAGCCCGTCCAGGTAATCGATGACTTGCTGATAGCCCAGCGCCCGCCCGGCGGTCGCTCCCAGATGGGGGCGGATCCGCTCCACCTCTTCGATGAAACCACCCTCCAGCATCTGCTTGGTGCGGATGTCGATGCGCTGGTCCAGCTCCTCGCGGGGCAGGTCCAGACCGATCTGCACTGAGGCGATGACGTACCGGTAGCGGGGCAGACTGGCGGAATACGGACGCCCGGTCACTTCGATGACCTCCAACGCGCGGATGGTACGACGCGGGTTGTGGGGGTCCATGCGCGACGCGGCCTGAGGGTCCTTCGCCCGCAACTCGTCGAACAGCGCTCCGGCCCCCTCGCTGCGCTCACGTTCCTCCAGTCGCCTGCGCACATCAGGATCGGTGCCGGGGAACGAAATGTCGTCGATGGCGGCCCGCGCATACAGGCCGGACCCGCCGACGAGAATGGGGCGGATTCCGCGTGATTGCAGGTCATGGATGGTGGCTCGCGCTACCTGCTGGAATCTGGCGACCGACATGGCCTCGTCCGGATCGATGATGTCGAGCAGATGATGCGGAACCGCCGCCTGCTCGTCCGCGGTCGGTTTGGCCGTGCCGATGTCCATGCCGCGGTACATCTGGTAGGCGTCCGCGTTCACTATCTCGGCCCGCTCCCCCCGTTCCTTCAGCGCCCGGGCGACGGCGATGCCGAGGCCGGTCTTGCCGGACGCGGTCGGCCCGACGATGCTGACGACCCTCGGCATCGCCACGGACGGGTTTGCTGACCGACCTTCGGAGCCTGACGAGGCCGGGCCGGTCACGTTCGACGCCATGTCATTATTCGTCAATTTATCGGTCATGGTCACATCGGTCATGGTCACATCGTTCATGGTCTCACTCATGATGTCGTCTCGCTTATATCGCGGTGTCTGTCCCGCTCACCGGCGGACCGCATACGTCTGGCCGGCGTTGACATCCGGGTCGGCGATGAGGTTGTGGCGACCGGCATGGGTGACGGTCGCGGTCACGAAATCACCGATCTGCGGCATCGGCTCACCGTCCGGCACGCCGATATGCACCAGCACGCCGGTCCGTTCACGACCGGTGACGCGATGTGTCGCGGAATCCTTCTTGCCTTGAGCCCCGGTAATCATCACTTCGACGTCACGGCCCTCGAACTTGGCGAGCTCCTCTTCCGTGATCTGCTCCTGAAGCTTCACCAGCCGGTCGAACCGTTCCTGCACGACCTCATGCGGGACCTGCTCCATTTCGGCCGCGGGGGTTCCGGGACGCGGCGAGTATTCGAATGTGAACGCCGACTGGAACCTCGCCTGACGCACCACATCCATCGTCGCCTCGAAATCCTCGTCCGTTTCGCCAGGGAATCCGACGATGACATCGGTGCTGATCTGCGCGTCCGGCATCGCCTCGCGCACCTTGCGCAGGATATCCAGGAACTTGGCGGAACGGTAGGAGCGACGCATCGCACGCAGGATCTTGTCGGAGCCCGACTGCAACGGCATGTGCAGCTGGTGCATGACGTTCGGCGTCTCGGCCATCGCCGCGATCACGTCATCGGTGAACGCCGCCGGGTGAGGCGACGTGAAACGCACACGCTCCAATCCCTCGATGTCTCCGCAGGCCCGCAGCAGCTTGGAGAACGCATACCGGTCGCCGATGCCGTAACCGAACGAGTTGACGTTCTGGCCGAGCAGCGTGACCTCCTTGGCGCCTTCATCCACGCATCGGCGAATCTCCGCGAGGATGTCGCCGGGACGGCGGTCATGCTCCTTGCCACGCGTGGTGGGCACGATACAGAACGTGCACGTGTTGTTGCAGCCGATCGAGATGGACACCCAGCTCGACACCTTCGAAGCGCGGGCGACCGGCAGCTGACTGGGGAAATAGTCCAGCTTGTCGGCCACTTCGACCTGGCAGGTCCCCGCCATGCGGGCCTGATCCAGCAGGCGCGGCAGCGAGCCGATGTTCTTCGTGCCGAACACCGCATCCACCCACGGCGCCTTCTGTGCGATCCTCTTGCGGTCAAGCTGGGCCATGCATCCGCCGATCGCGATCTGCATGTTCGGATGCGTGCGCTTGAGGTCCGCCCACAGGCCGATGGTGCCGTACATGCGTTCCGCGGCGTTCTCTCGCACCGCGCACGTGTTCATGATGATCAGGTCGACGTCCTTGTCCGCCGCCTGTTCCTCGGTCGCCGGGATGTATCCGTCATCTTCGAGCACACCGGCGATTCGCTCGGAATCATGCACGTTCATCTGGCATCCCAGCGTGTGCACGTAGAATACGCCCTTGCCGCGCCCCGTTGTGGCGCCAAGGGTCGGGTCCGTCAATGTGGAGGTGCGCTCCGACTCGGTCATCATGTCTTCGTTCATAGTCAACCATCGTAACGATTGCCCAAGCCAGCACCAGCGTGCTGCGATTTTTCAGTTCCTCCGCAAGAGTTCGGCTATGATAGTGAACCGTGATACTTGACCGACAAAGCCGCATCAACACGAATGACCTGAAAACCCGACTCGATGCCGTGGGCATGGACCGGGGGTCTTTTTCACCGGAAGAACTCACCGAATTCGTGAATCTCATGCAAGTCTACGAAGGCGCGATGTATGAGATAAGCACCAAACTGGAGATCCTTGATTCGGAGTTCCAGGTGCGGTTCTCGCATGATCCCATCCATCACATGGAACGCCGTCTCAAGTCGGTGAACTCGATCCTCGGCAAGCTCAAGCGCAAGACGCTGCCGGTGACCGTGTCGTCGATCAAGGACAACCTGTTCGATGTGGCAGGCATCCGCGTGATCTGCAACTACCGCGACGACGTGTACTCCGTGTCGAACTATCTGTCGGCGCAGAACGACATCTCCGTGCTGCGGGTCAAGGACTACATCAAGAACCCCAAACAGAACGGCTATCGGTCGCTGCACGTCATCTATGCGGTGCCCGTGTTCCTCTCATCCGGCGCCCACTACACCCCGGTGGAGGTCCAGTTCCGCACCATCGCGATGGATTACTGGGCGAGTCTGGAGCACGCCCTGCGCTACAAGACCGATCTGCCGGACGCAAAGCTCGCCGAGCACTCGCAGACGCTGCTTGATTGCGCGCGGAGCCTGCAGAACATCGAGACCCAGATGCAGAACATCCACCGCGACATCAACGGCGCGCCGCAGGTCGAGGAGACACCGAAAGCCGACTAAGCTGGTCGAATCGGCCCCCGTCACGCATCCTCCGCCCTCGCTGACGGGAACGGATCCGTCTGACGGCCGATCAGCGGGATTCTGTCTTTCTTGTTTTCCGGTCGCATTCCCCGATCGCGTTCACTGATCCCGTTTTCCGGTCTTGTTCACCGCCAATCATCTGCGGCCGACACCGGGCGTCTGCGCGAGCACGATACCCGCGAAGATCAGCGCACAGCCGAGGTATCCGCGTACCGTCATCGTCTCGCCCAACAGCAATGCGCCGCCGATGACCGAGAACACCGATTCCAGCGACATGATGAGCGATGCGCGGGTCGGCGGCACCCACTGTTGGCCTACAGCCTGCAACGTGTAGGCGACGCCGACTGACCCGATTCCCGCATACAGCACGGCGATCCACGCCTGCCCTGCCCCGTTCCAGTCCATGGAGCCTTCGATCAGCGTGCCGGCCCAGCTGAGTGCCGCGGTCGTCACGAATTGGATGAATGACAGTGTCAGCGCGTCGACGCACGCTCCCAGCGTATCAATCGACAGGATATGAGCGGCGAACAGGACCGCGGTGAACAGCAGCAGGCAGTCGGCCAGCGTCAGGGAACCGAAGCCGTCCGTGATGCACAGCAGGTAGAATCCGGCCACGGCCACGCCCACCGCCATCCAAGTCATCATGCGCACTGCGCGGCGAAGGACGAGATACGCCAGCAACGGCACCATGACGATGTAGAGCGCGGTGATGAATCCGGCGCGGCCGGCCGAACAGCCGAACATGATGCCGTACTGCTGCAGCGTGCTCGCCGCGAACAGAAACACACCGCATATCATTCCGACGATGAGCGGGTTCGACAGTGCGCTGCCGACGATCATGTCATGTTCGTCATCGCCAGCCTCACGGTTCCCCGCGCCAACCGTCTTCCCCGATTCCCGGCATCGTCGCAAACGCTTCCACAGCAGCAACGGGATCAGCGAAATCGCCCCCAAGGTGAACCGCGTGGCGTTGAAGAACAACGGCGACATCGATGCCATGCCCTGCACCTGGGAGACGAACGCGAATCCCCAAATCAGCGAGGTCAATACAAGACATGCCATACCGGCCATTTCCTGCTGCTTCATGAGCATTCACGCTAGCGTATCGCCGTGACCGGTCCCGAACGATGATGGAATGGTCTCGCTGATTCGCGCGATGGGCATCTGAACGATGATGGCCCATCCCGCGGCTGCGGGATGGGCCATCGCATCTGCCGTCGTGACAATATCCGTATTGGCGGAATCGGCTATGACGGTACCGTTCCAGTGATATCAGTCTCGGCTGCCGAACAGTTGAAGGATGTACAGGAACATGTTCACGAAGTCGAGATACAGGTTCAGCGCGCAGATGATGGAGATCTTCTTGATCATCTCCGGCCCCTGGGCCTCATAGGCGCTGAACAGCGCACGGGTCTGCTGAGCGTCGTACAGGGTCATGCCGGCGAACAGTATCAGGCCGAAGGCGCAGATGATACGCATCCCGGTCGTGCTGCCCGGAACGAACATGAGCACGATCTGGGAGATGATCAGCACCACCAGGCCCACCATGAGGATGGGGCCGGCCTTGAGCATGTCGAATTTCGTGGTCAACGAGAACATGGTGAGCACGAAGAAGAACGCCGCGCACAGGACCAGGGCCACGCCGATGTCGGAGATGCTGTACACCAGGAAGATGGAGCTGAGAGTGAATCCCATCAGCGCCGCGTACACGTAGAACATGACACGGGCGGTCGATGCCTTGATCTTCATGATGCGGGCGCCCAGCGCCACGGCCAGCACAACCTGTACGATCGCGAATCCGAAGAAGCCGATCAGGCCGGTTGACTCGATGAAGGAGACGTATGCGCCGGTCATCTGCGCGACGACCGCGACGACGGCCGTGATGATAAGGCCGAGCGTCATCTCGCCGTATGCCCTGGTGACGGATGCCCGTTGGGCCGCCTGCACCTGTTCACGGCTGTAGATGGTCTGGGCGTTGATCGCCGCAGTGCCGTTGGGCGCGTATGAATACTGTGATTGTCCGTATTGCTGCTGCCCATATGCGGGCTGCTGCTGATTGCCGCCGTAATAGGGATCGCCGTTGCCTGGCTGCTGTCCAAATGTCATGCTGGCTCCTTTGTTTGCGTACGCTTCATCGTAACGGAGAAGGCTGAACAAATCATTAATGTTCAGCCTTGAGCATCACACCAGCAACGCCTGCCTATTCGTCTATTTCAGGTCGAACGTGTGCACGACCTTCCGAGAGTCATCGATGGAGAACAGGTCGGTCACGTCGACGGTGATGGTCGACTCGTCCTTCAACACGTATCCCAGGGTCACCTTTCCCGTCGCTCCGGGCTGGATCTCCGCCGTATATGAATTCATGTCATATCCGGTCGGCTGGTCAAGATAGACGGCGGTGTCCAGGGCCTGTCCGTTCTGGAACACCTGGGGATGCGACAGCGCGGCGAAGGAGTTGTTCTTGCCTGAATTGTTCTTCCATTCGTACGTGACCATCACCGTAGGCTTGTCTTCATAGTCGTTGCCCGATTTCGCCGCGGAGACGATCGTGACATGGAGGTTCTTGAGATCACCCTCCTGGTCCTGCTCCCCCGATGCCTTGGTCGTATCGGTGGAGTCATTGTTCGTCGGATCGTTGTTCGCGGAACCGTCGTTGGAGGAATCGTCGCCGCTCTTTTTCGCGTCGGATGACTTGCTCTGTGACGTGCCGGAACCGTTAATGGCCTCATCAATGGCCTTGCTGGCTGCGGACTGCATGGCCAGAGTGATGACGATGGCGAGCACCGACAGCACCGCCGCGACGATGGAAAGTATCTTGCCCGCCTTCTTGCCGCGGAACGTTCCCACCATGGCGATGATCGCCAGCACCACGCCGATGGCGCCTAGGATGGCCGCTATATTGTTCACGATCGGGATAAAGCTGAGGACCAGCCCCAAAGCGCCAAAGACGACGCCTACGATACCGCAGATCGTGGTTCCTTTGGGGGTACCCTGTGCGGACGTCTCCCCCTTGATACCGTGCGACATAGCATTCTCCTTCTTGATCTCGGTGAGTTATGCACCATCCACGCTATCGGAGTTCGCACGTTTGCATCAGTGGACGAACGTTCATTTCCGATTGCCCTTTCGGGCAGATAAGAATGAACCCGCGTTCGATGGCGCGGAAAGACCTGACCCCGTAGAGTGGATGCCATGAATGATTTCTCGCCCCACCCCCGCGCGGGAGGACCGCTCCCGGCGACGACGTCCGACGAGGACACCGTCGCCGTGCGCACGCGCGTATGGTGCACCGCAGTGATGATCACCGTTTCCGCGTTCATGTGCCTGGTGCAGACTTCATTCGCAGCCACCCGGTACATCAATAATCCGGTCAACGCCATGTACGTCTGGTTCATCGCGAGTTCCCTACTGGCCTTCGCGTTCCCGTTCCTGCTGCTTGCACGCGACAAGCACCCGGAACCGGTGTTCTGGATCTGCTGCGCCGTCATATTGATCTTTCCCTATGATCCGATGCTGATGCTGATGGCGCTCACATCGCTGATCGCAAGACGCCGCGGCAGGCAGCGCATCATCCGCGCCATCGTCGCGGCGACGCTGGTCGGGGGTCTGGGGGCAGATGCGCGACACGTTGCGCCCGTTCAACTCCTCGATGTGGCAATCGGCCATCTTCATCAAGCCGGATTCGGATGTCGCCTCGGGCCATGCCGCGATGCTTGAGGGGAGGCCGACCATCATAGCCACAGCCGTTGTGGTGGAGCTGATAGCCGTCCTCATCGCCATTCTGGCGGGACTGTATATCCGGTCACGAGTGAAATTGGACGAGGCCGCTACCAAGACCCAGGCCATCAGCGATTATGCGGTGAGCCTGCATCGCAATCTCACCGATCAGCAGCTGGCCGACGCCATCGCAGCCGAAGCCCACGACACGCTCGCTCATTCCTTGTCCCTCATCGCCTTGAACGCCAGTGCCCTGCAGGGCGAGGCACGGGCGTTCATCCAGCTTGCCGATGCGACGAACCCACATGAGACGGGGCAGATGCTGACCCACGAATTGCGGAATCAGGCTTCGCTTATCGAGGAGAAATCCGAGGAGATTCGACGGCAATCCGCAGGAGCCTTGGATGAGGCGCATTCCATCATCGGCATGCTCCGTCACCCCCAACAGGCACGTCAGCAGCTCGCTCCCGCCCCGCAAACGTCCAATGACACCCCCGTCATTGGACGCCCTGATCAACGATGCGCGCTCCGCCGGCATGCGCATCAACACCTGGATAGACATCCAGCAGCTCTCCGACCTCGATGAGGGCACAGGGAAAATCGCATACCGAGCCATCCAAGAGGGGCTGACCAATGCCCGCAGACACGCCGAGGGTGAGCCGGTGTCTGTGGAAGTCACGATGAACCCCGACAACGGCATCCATATCCACATCAGCAATCCCATGAAGCGCGGTCTCTCCGCCCCGAACGAGCGCGAGATCCCATCCGCAACGGACGGCAACGGACTTGCCGGCCTGACGGCACGGGTGCAGACGGCCGGCGGGACATGCCGATACGGGCACGACGACCACCATGTCTTCCATCTCGACGTGGCAATGCCGTGGATCGCCTGTCAAGCCGATAGAATGAAGCCGTGAACGATTCCGAACAGCACGTCATCACCGTGAGCGTCATAGACGACGATCCGCTGGTGTGCCAGGCGATGAGTATGATTCTCCGCGATTACTCGCAGGGGCGTGTCTCTGTCGTCTCCACATCAACCGACGGAGCCACCGCCGTGCGAAACGCCGACAGCGAACACCCGGACATCGTTCTCATGGATGTGGCAATGCCCGGCATCGACGGCATCGAGACCACCCGTCGTCTTCGCGCGCTTCGCAATCCTCCTCACGTGCTGATCCTCACATCCTTGAACCCGTCCAACACGGTGGAACGCTCCGTGGAGGCCGGCGCCGAGGGATTCGTATCCAAGACCGACGCGCCGGAGGACATCATCCGCCGCATAGTCGGCATATGCGAGGGGACCCCGCAGTTCAATCCGGCCAGCCTGAGACAGCTCATCAATGATCTGAGCATGCAGCGTCCCCAGTCCAGGCGTGACGAGGCTCGGGCCCTGCTGGACACGCTGCCCTCCCGGGAGCGCGAAGCCGTGCTGCTCGCCGCCGAAGGCTGCACCAACGCCGAGAACGCAGGACGCATGTTCATATCGGAACGCACCGCGAAAGCGCATCTCTCCAGTGCCGCGGACAAACTCGACATGGGGCGCGTGCAGATGGCACGGCTTGTCGAACGAGCGGACCTGTAACGGCGCCGTCACGCAAGTCGCCGCCAGCGCATCCATACCGACCCGCTGGTACGCTGATGCTCAGCAGCTACCGATGAGGGGGCGTCATGGCAATCAACGCGACGGAAAAACCACTGGGCAAGGTGTTCACTCCGGACTATCAGTTGTCCATCCCATCCTTCCAGCGCGCCTATATCTGGAAACCGGAGAACATCCTGCAGCTCATCAGCGACCTTGAGGAGGCATGCAAATCACCGGAAACGCCGTATTTCCTCGGTTCTCTGATTCTCGTGCGGGAAGGCGACACCAGCTTCTCGGTCATCGACGGCCAGCAGCGTCTGGTCTCGCTGTCAATCATCATCGCCGCGCTGCGCGACCTCGAACATGACGAGGAATGGATGCGTCTGCTGGACGCTCTGATCGTCGAGCCCGGAGACAAGCTGCGCGGCATCACCTCGCAACCCCGGCTGACACTCCGTGAACGCGACGCCGCATTTTTCCGCGAATACGTTCAGGAAGGCAATCTGGAGGCGCTGTTCGACATGAACGATGAGGACTGCTCCTCGAATGCGCAGCGCAACATCATCGCCAACACAAAGCAGGCATACGATGCATTGGCACAGCTTGACGAGGAGGAACGCCACCGGTTCGCATCCTATCTGGTCAATTCGGTGACCTTGGTCATCGTCACCACCGATGACCTTGATGGAGCGCATCGTATTTTCGACGTCATGAACATGCGCGGCCTCCCCCTGACGCCATCGGATGTGTTCAAGGCCCGGGCGATGTCAGGACTGCCCGCCGCCGCGGTGGACACGTACGCCTCCCGTTGGGATGACATCATGGATCCGCTGGGCGATGACGCCACCCGCGTGGAGGAGTTCTTCCGGTACCTGCATCTCATCCTCACGCACAAGCCCGCGACGGGCAAACTGATCGAGGACTTCCTTTCCGACGTGCTGAACCAGTATCTCGCCGGTCATTCCATTGAGGCGTTCATCGACGGTGTTCTCGCCCCGTATGCCATGGCGTGGCGCATTCTTGAGCGCCCGTCGGATACCGTGCTGCCGGATGATGTTCGAGGCAGGCTGGAGGCGCTGAACGACTATCGGCATCATGAGTGGAAAGCCGTGGCGATGTGGGCGCTGACGCATTCGTTCAGGAACCTCGGCGACCCCGAGGTCTCGTTCTTCGCCCAACGTGGTTCGCATTCGGCACGGGACTGCGGCAGGACGGCCGACCCGTTGGGATCGCATGACCGACAGCGCTTGGGCGAGATTCTGTGCGCTTTGGAACAGGTGGCCGGTGTCGATATGCTGAATCGTCGGAGTGCCATTGACCGTCGTGGGCACACCGCAGCTGCGATCCGCGATCTGGATAAGGGATTCCCTGTTCGCTTGGTACGCGGACTGTCCGTCAGCGCCGCCGACCGGGCAGGTGCCCTGATCAGGCTGCATGGCGAGTTGCAGGGAGACCCTGATCTGGTGCGTCTGCTGTTGGTTCGGGCCAACGAGCAGCGTGCCGGGGCTCGCATTCCGCGCCCGCGTGCGCTGGCGGTCGTACCGATCATGCCTCTGGATATCGCGTCGGCGGCGTCGTTCTCTTCCTGGACGGCGGACCTGCATGACTATTGGATGTATCGTCTGGGCAATATGGTGCTGATGCAAGGCAAGGAGGGGCAGATCGACCGGCTCACGGAGTACGGGCGCCGTCGCGACCGCGTGCTGCTGCGTGCCGACTCCTGCCGTTTCCCGCTGACCAAGCAGATTGCCGACTTCAACGAATGCACGCCGGCGATGCTGGAATACCGGCAGAAGGAGACGATTCGCCTGCTTGCCGAATACTGGGACATCCGTTATGACGAGAGCCATGCCGATCTGACGAGCAAACCCCCGGAGCAGCTTTCCGGCGATGCAGGCTCCCGGCAGACGCGCGGTTCACAGCGTGTCACCATCAAGCAGGTCGTCGCCGCCGGTCTGCTGATTCCCGGCGAGACTTTGGTATGGGAGCGACCGCGCAAGGGCGAACGTTGGCTGGTGACCGTGACCCAAGAGGGACGCTTCCGTCTTGAGGACGGCTCGGAATATGCGTCGCCCACGGCCGCGGCACGCGCGGCAGGCGGTCGCAGCGCCGGATTGGATGTGTGGAAGCGTACGTCGAACGGCGAAAAACTCAGCGATATCTGGAAAGCCTACCGTCTGCGCACCCGCTAGACGCCTGGCTGCCAGTCCACGACCACGGCACTTCGACAAGTCCGCCATTCCCATATCCCTCACCCGGCCATGGTCCCACATCAGACGACATAAATGGGACTGTGGGCGGATGGAAGATGATGCGTATACCGAAAAAGTCCCATCGCAGTGCATGCGGATGGGACTCTGGCTGGATCAGGGGCGCATAAAACAGCGGCAACAACCAACGGCAACGGTCTGGCAGTCAGATGTGCCGCTCGGCGGTCACTCCGTGATGCCGTATTCGGAGGCGATGACCCGCCACAGGTCCTCCGCCGCCTTATCGACATCATCATTGACAATGGTGACGTCGAATTCGTTTTCGGCGGAGAGTTCGACATGAGCGGTTTCCAGACGCTTGGCGACTTCCTCGGGAGTTTCGGTGCCGCGTCCCTTGAGCCGGCGAACGAGCTCGTCGAAGCTGGGCGGGGCGATGAACACATAGACAACTTCGAGACCGAGCTCCTTGGCACGCTGCTTGACGCGTCGGGCACCTTGCAGGTCGATCTCAAGAATGGTGGGGACGCCTTCGGCGAGGTGTTCCTGAACGGGCTTGAGGGGCGTGCCGTAGCGGGCCAGGCCGTGGACCGTAGCGGTTTCGAGAAAATCGCCGGCCTCTTCCTTGTCGGTGAACTGCTGGTCGTCGAGGAACCAGTAGTTGACACCATTGACCTCGCCGGGCCGCGGCTTGCGGGTGGTGGCGGACACGGAGACCCAGACGCCGGGATGGTTCTTGCGCAGGATGTTCTCGACGGTTCCCTTGCCCACACCGGCGGGGCCGGTGAGGACGACGAGGCGCTTGCGAGGTGTGCCATCATCGTCGGGAGTGGCCGCTGGCTCGGCCGGGGTCTGCTGCAGTGATGCGGTAATGGTTCCCATACCGTCTTTCTCCTTGTCCTCGCCTTCTTTCATGGCTTCGTAGAGCGCCTGCCGGACGTCGATGGCGATGGCCTCGGTGGCTTGGGCAAGCGCGGAAATATCGGGCCCATGGGCGGCGATGAAACGGGATACGGTCACCAGAACGTTGCCCTTGGTGCCTTTGAAGACGGTTTTGAGGTCCTTGGCCTCGGCGCCCTGCCAGCCGTAGCCCGGGGAAAGGATGGGACCGGTGAATTTCGCCGGGTCGACACCGCTGTCGGCGATCCACTGGCCTATGGTGGCGCCGATGATGAGCCCGACCGAGCCCATACCGTCGATGTCGTCATTGAACTTCTGGGCAGTGCTGGCGATGCCGAACGCCACGGTTTTGCCCTTGAAGTCGCCGCTCTGGCGGATGGCCGTCTGCATGCTGGCGCCTTCCTGATTGGAGGTCAGGGAGGCGATGAAGACGCCGCGACCGTTGTCGAGGGCCTCATTGGTGAGGCCCCGCAGCGAGCGTGCGCCATAGTACGGCAGCAGCGTGATGGCGTCGGCCAGCAGAGGGGCACCCGGCTTGAAGTATGCGTCCGCGATGGCGGAGATGGTGGTGGACAGGCCTCCATGGAGGCAGTCCACGATGGTGATGATGCCCATTTGACGAGCGGAGTAGAGCACTCGTTCGAGCGCCGCGAATCCCTTGGACCCGTAGCGCTCGAACATGGGCTCCTGGAATTTGACAGCGGCGGCGCGGTCTCGCATGGCCTGAAGCATGCGCATGGAGAACAGCTCCGCGCCTTCCGCGTCGACGTTATACCCCCAGTCAGTGAGGTTTTTCCTGTGCGGGTCGATGCCGACGCACAAGGGGCCGTACTGGGCCATCGAACTGCTGAGGCGCAGTCCGAAATCCGACCGCATGGCCTTGATTTCTTCCTCACTGCTGGCGTGTGTCATGATTGCTCCTGGCCTAACTTATTCCTGGCTCTCCAACTCGAACAGCTGCTTGGCGTGCTCCTGGATGCTCATGATCTGGTAATCGTTGTGCTTGACGGCTTCGATGGCCATCAGCACGGCGGAGAACTCGGTCATGGTGGTGAACTGGGGCAGGTCGGCCGCGATGGCCGCAGCGCGGATGGAATATCCGTCGGAACGCGATCCCCGGGAATTCGGCGTGTTGAGGATCATGTCGATCTTGCCTTCTTCGATGAGCTCGACCACGTTCTTTCCGATGCCACCGACGGCGTGCTCGACCTTGACGGCCGCATCCGGGTCAGAGTCGACGCGGGTGCTGATCTTGTCGACGATCTTCGAGTCGATGCCGTAACGGCGCAGCACGGACGCGGTGCCCTCCGTGGCCCAGATGGAAAATCCGAGCTCGACCAGACGGACGGCCATCAGCGGCAGCTGCCGCTTGTCGGTGTCGTTGACGGAGATGAAGACGTTGCCGCTGGTAGGCAGTCCGCCGTCGTATGCGGCGAGCTGGCTCTTGGCGAAGGCGTGCGGGAAGTCACGGTCGAAGCCCATGACCTCGCCGGTGGAGCGCATCTCGGGTCCGAGCAGGATGTCGACGGTCTTGCCGACGGGCGTGCGGAAGCGCTTGAACGGCAGCACGGACTCCTTGATGGCGACCTGCTGGCCACGGTGGATGTCACCGCCGTCACCCTTGGGCAGCAGCAGGCCGTTGGCCCGCTGATCGGCGATGGTCTCCCCTGCCATGATGCGGGCGGCCGCCTTGGCCAGGGCCACGCCGGTAGCCTTGGATGCGAACGGCACGGTGCGGGAGGCACGCGGGTTGGCTTCGATGACGTACAGCGTGTTGGCCATGAAGGCGTACTGCACGTTGATCAGGCCCTTGACACCGCAGCCCTTGGAGATGGCGTAGGTGCCTTCGCGAAGGCGACGGATCTGGTCGTCGGACAGCGTGCTCGGCGGCAGCGTGCATGCGGCGTCGCCGGAGTGCACGCCGGCCTCTTCGATGTGCTCCATGATGCCGCCGATGTACAGCTCTTCGCCGTCGAACAGGGCATCCACGTCGATTTCGATGGCGTCCTGCAGGAACTTGTCGATGAGCAGCGGGGAGGGCAGGCGTCCGGACACGACCGTGTCGGCCTTGGCCTCGTCGAGCGCACGGTTGACGTACTTGGTCAACTGGGCGTCGTCGTAGACGATTTCCATGCCGCGTCCGCCGAGGACGTAACTGGGGCGCACGAGCACCGGATAGCCGATGTTGTGGGCGGCCTCGCGGGCCTCTTCAAGCGACAGCGCGGTGCCGTAGCGCGGCGCGTTCATGTGCTCGCGGCGCAGCACCTCACCGAACAGCTCGCGGTTCTCGGCCAGGTCGATGGACTCCGGGGTGGTGCCCAGGATCGGCACGCCGGCGGCCTTGAGTCGCGCGGCCAGCGACAGCGGCGTCTGGCCGCCGAGCTGGACGATGACGCCCTTGACCGGGCCCATCTTCTTCTCGGCCTCATAGATCTCCAGCACGTCCTCGAAGGTGAGCGGCTCGAAGTACAGCCGGTTCGACATGTCGTAGTCGGTGGAGACGGTCTCGGGGTTGCAGTTGACCATGATCGTGTCATAGTCCTTGCCGAGCTCCTGCACCGCGTGCACGCAGGTGTAGTCGAACTCGATGCCCTGACCGATGCGGTTCGGGCCGGAGCCGAGGATGATGACAGCCTCGCGGTCGCGCTTGCGCAGCTCGGTCTCGTCGGCGTAGCAGGAGTAGTAGTACGGCGTGACCGCGTCGAACTCGGCGGCGCAGGTGTCGACGGTCTTGTAGACCGGGCGCAGGCCGTAGGTCCAGCGCAGCTCGCGAATCGTGTTCTCGCCCTCGTCACCGAGATTGCGCAGGTGGGCGATTTGCAGGTCGGACAGGCCGGCGAGCTTCGCCTTCTTCAGCAGCTTGGCGGTGAGTTTCTCGGCGTCGCGCACTTCCATCGCGGTCTGGTTGATGAGGGCCAGCTGCTTGACGAACCACGGGTCGATCTTGGTGGCGTCGAAGATCTGCCGTTCGGTGGCGCCGCCCCACAGAGCGCGCTGAATCTGCAGATAGCGGTGCTCGGTCGGCACGGTGATGGCCTTGAGCAGTTCGGCGACCTCGGCTTCGTCCGGCTTGTCACCATCCCAGCTGAAGCCCATGTGGCGCTTGTCGATGGAGCGCATGGCCTTGCCCAGCGACTCCTGGAAGTTGCCGCCGAGTGCCATGGCCTCGCCGACGGACTTCATCGACGTGGTCAGACGCGGGTCGGCGCCGGGGAACTTCTCGAACGCGAAGCGCGGCACCTTGGTGACCACGTAGTCGATGGTCGGCTCGAAGGAGGCCGGCGTGGACTGGGTGATGTCGTTGCGGATCTCGTCGAGGGTGTAGCCGAGCGCCAGCTTGGTGGCGATCTTGGCGATCGGGAAGCCGGTGGCCTTGGATGCCAGGGCGGAGGAACGGCTCACGCGCGGGTTCATCTCGATGACGATGATGCGGCCGGTGTCGGGGTGCACGGCGAACTGGATGTTGCAGCCGCCCGTGTCGACGCCCACGCCGCGGATGATGGCGATGCCGATGTCACGCAGCTTCTGGTATTCGCGATCGGTCAGGGTGAAGCAGGGGGCCACGGTGATGGAGTCACCGGTGTGTACGCCGACCGGGTCGACGTTCTCGATCGGGCAGACGACCACGACGTTGTCGTTGCGGTCGCGCATCAGTTCGAGCTCGAATTCCTTCCAGCCTTCGATGCCCTCCTCCAGCAGTACCTCGTCGGTCGGCGAGTAATGCAGGCCGGCGCCGGCGATGCGGTGCAGCTCCTCCTCGTCGTGCGCGATGCCGGAGCCGAGGCCTCCCATGGTGAAGCTCGGGCGCACCACCAACGGGTATCCGAGTTCGGCGGCGACGGCGTCCACTTCCTTCATGGAGTGGGCAACTTCGGAGCGCGCGGATTCGGCGCCAGCCTCGTCGACGACCTTCTTGAACAGCTCGCGGTCCTCGCCGCGGTCGATGGCGTCAAGGGAGGCGCCGATCAGCTCGACGTTGTACTTCTTGAGCACACCGGCCTCGCCGAGCGCCATCGCGGCGTTCAGCGCGGTCTGGCCACCCAGGGTGGGCAGCAGGGCGTCGGGGCGTTCCTTGGCGATGATCTGCTCAAGGATGGGCGTGGCGATCGGCTCGATGTAGGTGGCGTCGGCCATCTCCGGGTCGGTCATGATCGTGGCCGGGTTGGAGTTCACGAGGATGACGCGGATGCCCTCTTCGCGCAGCACGCGGCACGCCTGGGTGCCGGAGTAGTCGAACTCGGCCGCCTGCCCGATCACGATCGGGCCGGAGCCGATGACCATCACTGACTTGATGTCGGTGCGTTTAGGCATTGCGGTTTTCCTCCTTGGACGTCTTCATCAGATCGACGAAACGGTCAAACAGATATGCGGCGTCGTGCGGGCCGGCCGCCGCCTCGGGATGGTACTGCACGGAGAACGCGGGGATGTCCACGCACTGCAGGCCTTCGACCACGTCGTCGTTCAGATCGATGTGGCTGACGAACACCTTGCCGAAGTGCCCGTTGTCGAACGGGGCGTCGACGGTCTCGCCGATGGGCGCGTCAACCGCGAAGCCGTGGTTGTGCGCGGTGACCTCCACCTTGCCGGTGGTCAGGTCCTTGACGGGCTGGTTGATACCGCGATGGCCGAACTTGAGCTTGTAGGTGCCGAAGCCGAGTGCGCGGCCGAGCAGCTGATTGCCGAAGCAGATGCCGAAGAACGGGTAGCCGGCGTCCAGGACCTTGCGCAGCAGCTCGACCTCGGGGTCGGCCTGCTCCGGGTCGCCGGGGCCGTTGGAGAAGAACACGCCGTCCGGGTTCAGCGCGGTGAGTTCCTCGAAAGTGATAGTGGACGGCACGACGTGCACGCGGCAGCCGCGCTCAGCCATGCGATGCGGGGTCATGCCCTTGACTCCGAGATCCACGGCGGCAACGGTGTAGAGCGGCTCCTTGCCCTCGTACTCGCCACACGGCTCGACCGTATACGTCTCCTTGGTGCTGACCTCGTCGTACAGGCTCAGACCCTTCATCTGCGGGGTGGCCTTGACCTCGTCGATGAGCGCGGCGACGGTCTTCAGGCGCCCTTCATCGTCGAGCAGTGCGTCACCGGAGAAGATTCCGGCACGCATGACGCCCGCGGAGCGCAGGTGGCGCACCAGCTTGCGGGTGTCGATGTGGCTGATGCCGACGATGTGCTCGGCGACGAGATCGTCGTCAAGGCTGCCCGTGGCCCGCCAGTTGCTGACGATGGGGCTGGGATCGCGAACCACGTATCCGGCCACCCAGATACGGGAGGATTCCGGATCCTCCCGGTTGATTCCCGTGTCCCCGATGTGCGGGAACGTCTGCACCACGATCTGCCGATCGTAACTGGGATCGGTCAAAGTCTCCTGATAACCGGTCATGCCGGTCGCGAACACGATCTCGCCAGTGGTCTTGCCGATCGCGCCGTAAGAGTCACCCACATACACTTGCCCGTCCTCAAGTACAAGTACGGCGTCATCAGGGGCAAAACTCACGGTTTCGGAATCAATCTGGTTCACCAAAACCCCCTTATTTTCTCAGGATATTCGTACCAACCTTAACTGTCGGCGGGGACGCGCCCCACCGGCAATTCGGCTGGTTTCTCGTCATTTACTTGTGGACTCGCCGTCCTGCTGGCCGGCTTGTGGATCGGCCGTCTGCTCGGATGCAGCTTCGGCAACGTCATCGGATACATCGTCGAACGTCATGTCGTCGAAATCGACGCCGTCGGCGATGTCATCGTCCTCGGACGCTTCGGAATCGCCGGTTTCGACTTCCGCATGCGACGCTTCGCCGGCAGGCTCACCAGGCTCTTGACCGTCGCCGCTCGGCTGTGCGTCGGGCTCGTCGTTTTCGGGGTGGAGAATGGCCTCGCGTCCTTCGGTGTCATCGCAAATCGCGCTGAGCAGGCCGTGGATGAACGCCGGGGAGTCGCCGTCACTCAACGTCTTGGCCAGGCCGAGCGCCTCGTCGATGGCCACGCGATCGGGCACGTCGTCGTTGAAGATGATCTCCCATGCGGCGATGCGCAGGATATTGCGATCCACGACGGCCATGCGGCGAACCTTCCACCCGGTGGAATGCTCGTTGAGCATGTAGTCGATCTCACGCCGGTGATCGGCGACGCCGCGCACGATCTCGATGGCGTAGTCGGGAAGCGGGGTCTGCGCACCAGGCTCTTCGATGCGCTCAGCAAGAAGGGACAGGAAATCCTGTCCCTTCTCGTCCGCCTCATACAACGTGTTCAGAGCCCTTTTGCGAGCGGTGGAACGTGCCATGGAAGCCTGTTGTCCTTACTCTCAGTTCTCGCGGCCGAGGTAGGAGCCGTCGCGGGTGTCGACCTTGACCTTCTCGCCTTCGCCCACGAACAGCGGGACCTGGATCTCGGCGCCGGTCTCGACGGTGGCGGGCTTGGTGCCGGCGTTGGAGCGGTTGCCCTGCAGGCCGGGCTCGGTGTGGGTGATGGTCAGGATCACGGAGGCCGGCAGTTCGACGCTCAGCGGGGTGCCGTCGTGGAACGACACGACGCAGTCGGTGCCTTCCAGCAGGAACTTGGCCTGGTCACCGACGAGGGTCTTGGGGATGTAGACCTGATCGTAGGTGGTCATGTCCATGAAGACGAAGTTGTCGCCGTCCTCGTAGGAGTACTGCAGGTTGCGGTTGTCAACGGTCTCGAACTCCATCTTCATGCCCGCGTTGAAGGTCTTGTCGACGATCTTGCCGCTCAGCACGTTCTTGATGGTGGTACGCACGAAAGCTGGACCCTTGCCCGGCTTGACGTGCTGGAACTTCGTGACGGTCCACAGCTGGCCGTCCAGGTTCAGGACGGATCCGTTCTTGATGTCATTGGTAGTCTGTGCCACAGTAACTCACCTTTTCATGTTTTCAATTTCGGCAAAGCTCAAAAATAGCCTTGTTTATTATGCCATACCGTCTATACAGCGCGTCGCGGCCGAACAATCCCCCAATAGCATCTTCCGGCTGCATCAGCTGTTCCTCATGCAATTGAAACGGAACAAGCAATAGTGGTTAACGACAATTCACCTAATGACTTAGCAGCTGAATAACGAACATAATAATGACAATGACGACATGTCGGCTGAACCGATAGGAGACAACCGACATGACGCCATTCTCACGTAATCAATCGATGCAGTTTATAGTGTTGATGCAAAGAACGGAATCAAGCATGTGGTCTGAAACACGAACCTGCGGCGCGAAGATACGCGTCGCGCGCTCATTGACGTCTGGCAGTAATTCTATGCACAGGCAATGCTTCGCCTCAACATATCCTTCCTGCCTAGTCGACTTACTTGGTAACGTCTCGACTTCGGTATCCATAATCATTCGCCTCCTTTCACTAACAGTTGCCGCATTTATTACACCGCTGTGAACGATATATATATATGATTCGTTACATCAGCATCAGAGAGAAACATCTTCATTCCCTTTCTCGTTTATGGTAGGAGCTATTCACTATTTAGGAGGTGCTGCTCTTGTTGGTCCATTTAGAATCACATGGCACCAGATCCGTAGAAATCAAAGGGCATTTCGCCTTTGTCCATTTTACAGGCAACCAGTTTCCGGCCTTCTTCTGGAAGTTACATGTCTCGCTCCCTCCTCGCGACTACGAAAGACACATTTAATCAATAGTTGACTTCCTGGTGATGAGAAAAGTCGATTTCAAATTGCCGGATATGACGTTCCCTCAAATACTATTCAACAGCAATTGGAATCGTGCATACATTATCTGACGTTCAAAAGGGAAGCCCTCATCCCCTATGGGTGGAACGATACAGCAGAGCATCCTGTATATGGAGATGACGTCAACAGTCTCTTCGATGTAATCGAACTATTCATATCAACAGAAAGAAGAAAAAACCGTGACTGAAAAACATCAGGAAAAAGAATCAACAATCTCACCATGGAGGGTGAGGGATTACCGGTCCTGGTTCGTGGCTGACACTGCGTCAGCACTGGGAACCACAATCGGCGGATTTGCGTTCACGCTGGTGGCATATGCGGTAAGCCATGATGTAACTACGGCAGGTATGGTCGGCACCGTGTTCGCACTGTGCGAAGGTTTGGGAACACTTCCAGGCGGGCACCTGTCGGATAGAATCGATCGCAAGAAACTCATGATTGTTTTCGGTCTTATATCGGCTGCAACACTGTGTGTGATGACATTGGCCCTGGTTGCGAAAATGATGTCGGCCCCTTTGCTATTCCTGTTTGCCATTGTACGGGGACTCACTTCCGGTGTGTTTTCCAATGTGTCCAATATCATCTTGCCTCAAATCGTCACCGGGAATCAGCTGGTGCAAGCCTATTCCGCGAATGAATCGCGCGATGCATGCATCCAATTGTTCTCCAAACCGCTGTCAGGGTTCCTGTACGGATTAGGCCCCGAGATTCCATTCCTGATCAGCGCCGTCCTGTATGCGCTGATGTCCGTTGCGACTCCGCTGATTCGTTCGGATCTACGGCCCAAGAACGACGCCTCCCCATCGGATTCCGATGATTCCACGAAGAAAACACCACGAAACCACATTGGCGGCAGTTCATCGCATTCATCGTTGATCGAAGGCTTTGCATGGTACACGCGATGGCCACAAGCAGTATCCGTATTCAGCAGTGTGCTCTTGTTGAATTGTGTCCTCACCCTGATGGTCAGCATTGTGATTCTGAATCAACAGATGCTGAACATTCCCGGCTGGCAGATTGGGCTCATCTCAACCGGAAGCGGTGTCGGACTGCTGAGCGGGTCGTTTCTGACCACTCCCCTTGCCAACCGTCTGACGGGAGGCAGAACAGTACAAGTCTCCTTCATCATCATCATGGTAGGATGCGCTTTACAGCCATTCACCCAGAATACATATCTACTGGCCGGATGCATGGCGATCATGAATCTCATGGTCGTTCCCGCCAATTCCGTCCTTGGTGCCTACGCGTCGCTGATCATTCCGAATGATTTGCGTGGCCGCGTGTTCTCAGTGTTCTCCTTGTTTAACATCACTCTTGCCTCATTGGCGTCCGGTATTGCGGGAATCATGCTTTCCTCTCTGGGGTACATGATTGCGGCGGCGACCACCGCCGCAATCATGACAGGTACCGTATTACTGGCCTTCATGAGTAACGGTATTCGTGAAATACCTGACAAGGCGGCTTTCTCGAACCTTGAACCGTGGCGCTGACTACTCTCGCGATATCCGCAGCCGCCTACCCGCAATGAGGACGAGCCCCGACGTGAGAGTTACAACCGCGAGCATGAAGACCACCGTCACGGCCGCGCCCGTGTGAGCCAGCCGGACGGTCGATCCGCCCAGACCCGCACCTGAAGGCCTCTGAATAGTTGCACCATGCTGCTGCCCATCGCCGTTGCTCGGGTCGGCGACAAACACTGACCGGTCGATCTGCACGTTGACGATTCGCGTCGTCTCTGTGGTGTCGAAGTTGTTGTCGGTGAGCAGGCTCAGATCGAGCCGGCCATTGTCGTCCGTATGGGTGATGACCAGATCCTCGAAGTTGTCAAGCAACGGGTTGGCGTCCATGTATTGCGCATTCGGCTTGAACTGGGCGCCAAGGGTCAGCTTGCCGCCGAAATCGGCGAGTTCCGTGACCGGCAGGAACGACGAGTCGGCGCTCTTCGACAGCGACGCGACATCGGAGACGTCCGGGGCGGCTGCGATGCCGTGCGCATACGCAAGCTTTATGCCGCACCCATGGGTCTGGTCCCAGGAGCGTTCCAGCACCAGGAATCCGTCCTCGCCAATCGCCGCGAACTCGGTGATGCCCATGTTCACGTCGGCGGCCTTGAACGCCACCTGCTTGACAAGCTTCCACTGTCCCTTGGCGCCTTTCACGTCGTCACGGTAGACCAGCGCGCGGCGGGCTGTGGTGGCGATGTCCTTGCCGCTGGGCGAATCGTTCTTGAGGGCGTACTCGTTGCCGACCACGATCTGATGGCCGGACGGCGATACCGTCAGCGCTTCCAGGCTCTTGTTGTGCACGGCCTGTCCCCTGCAGTTGATGTCGAACAGTTCAGGCACGGGCAACTCGTTCTTCTGACGGCCGTCGATGCCGAAGATACGGATCTTCGGCTGCTCATGCTCGCCTTCCGCCGCGTTCGGATGGCCTTCGGAGGTGAGCAGGAAGTCGCCGTTCGGCAGCACGCCGAGCCCCTCATCATCAGTGGTTTCGCCGTTGTATGGCGTACCGTTCTCATCGGTCAGGACGATGCTGCCGGTCGGAGCCGCCTTGTCGAGATCGTTGCCCAGCAGCCATAGGCGAGCGACATCGGTACCATGATTGTCCATTGCGGACACATATTGTCCGAGCTTCCTGTTGTACGCCGTCGAGGACAGTCCGCCGAACGCTATCGGCTCCGACGTGCCGGTGCCGTCGCTGAATCCGTTAGCCGACCAGTAGTCAAGGCGATCGTTTCTGCCGAGTGCCGTGACGTACTGTGACAGGCGACCGCTTGCCGAGTCGTCGAATCCTGCCGCCGTCTTCTGGAACGGTTCCGCTTCGACATCGAGGATGCGCGTGGTCTGGGTGGCGCTGTAGTTGTCGTCGCTGATGATGGAGATAGCGGCCTTGTATTCACCGTCACCGCGATACCACGAGGCATCGGGAGTGGCGAGCTGGTCGAGGTTCGTGATGACGAGCCCTTCGTAGTTATCCATCAGAGGGTTCGCCTGATGAGCGCCGGGTTTCGCGGAGGCGCCCAGATCCGGCAACTTGTCCAGCTCGCCGATCTGGCGGGATTTCACGAACTCGGATGCATTCTTCGGGTCGTTGAGGTTCGCCACACCGGAAACATCCGGCGCGCCATTCAGCCCGGAGACGTACGAGAGTGCCACCTTGTTGCCGGTCTCGCTGTTCCATGAACGTTGCAGGACGTACAGGGAGTCTTCGGAATCGAGGACGATATCGGAGATGTCCAGTCCCGGTACCGTGTGGAAGCCCACCTGTTTGACGAGCGTCCACTGGCCGGCCTTGCCCGTCACGTCGTCACGGTATACGAGGAAGCGCCGCGCGTCGCTCCGGTTCTGGTAGACGTCAGACTTGAGCGTGCCTTCCATGGCCGATACGAGTTCGTGCCCTGTCGGAGACAGGCTCAATCCTTCCAGCGTAAGGTTATGCGACGCCTGACCCTTGGGCGTGTTGATGTCGAACAGCTGCGGAACCTCAAGCTCCCCCTTCTGCCGCCCATTGGCGTCGAAGATCCTGATTGTCGGGTGTTCGGCCTGATTCCTGCCCGCAGGGGGAATGCCTTCCGAGCTGATGGCGAAATCGCCGTCGGGCAGCACCGCTATGCCCTCGTTGTCCGTCGTGTTGCCGTTATAGGGCGTCCCATTAACATCGGTAAACGTCACCGGATCACGCGTGATGGACGGGTTGTGCAGGTCCTTGCCGAGGAACCACACCCGAGATTCGTCACTCCCATGGTTGTCGGATTGCGCCACATATGAATCCGCGGTTTTGTCCCACGTGAGACCCGACAGTCCCCCGACTCGAATCCCCTTGTAATCGAGCTTGTCCAGCGCATCGTTGTAGGCAACGGCCTTGACCTGATTCTGTGCGCCAATATCAGTCGTGCCCTCGGCTGATACCGCTGGAATCATGACGGATGCGAACAGCATGCATGTCGTCGCCGTCACCGCGGCTATTCTCTTGTTCATGGTTTTCCCTTCCGAACGTTACCGTTCACATGGCCATGCTGGCTCTGCAAGGTATCGGGAAGGGGAATAATCACGCGTCTGCAGATGAACGATACATGAAAAGACGGCGACATCGTTGTCCACCTGTATGGAATTCGCCTGTATGGGTCCCTGGAATACGAAAGTGGGTCCTGAAACCTCAAGCAAGGTTTCAGGACCCACTCAGAACGCTAGTTCAAGCGTGTCGAGTTCTTCGCTGATGGGAATCAGGCGAGGATCTTGGTGACACGGCCCGAGCCGACGGTGTGGCCGCCTTCACGCACAGCGAAGGTCAGGCCCTCCTCCATAGCGATGGGCTGAATCAGCTCAACGGTGAAGGTCGCGTGGTCGCCAGGCTGAACCATCTCGACGCCT
>ONZW01000461.1_pt1 | contig 31032 bp, 28 predicted proteins | sample 1671071 | NCBI WGS metagenome assembly ONZW01 (sample SAMN06348119, study PRJEB24527) | human gut metagenome | biome: human gut; feature: ankylosing spondylitis patient; material: feces | host: Homo sapiens | place: China | collected 2015-10
GGGAGGTGTAGTGGTCGGGCAGATACTCGCTGGAGTGCGGGTCGCCCACCGGGATCAGGTACACGTCCACACCGTTTGCCTGCATGGCGGCACGCAGGGCGGCCAGCCGTTCGGGAACTGTATTCATGCTCATAGAAAAGCCTTCTTTCTCATATTTGCCGGAAGAACGTCCGGCGGCGGTGGTTTGCTACTGCATATTGTAGCATTCCGGCGCAAAGAATGCAATGCGGGAGTGTCGGCTGCATCCTGCGGGGGCGGACCGCCTGCCGGTCGTTGACCGTCCGTTGGCGGGGTCTTGCCGTCCGGGGGCGTCCGTCCCTCTGCCGGAGCCTGCCCCTTGCCGAATCGCTGCCCGCCGGGGCCGCCGGTTCCCCTTATTTGTCGTCCAAAACGCGAAAACGCAACCAAATTGCAAAAAATGTTACAATTTTTTCTTGAAAAAGGCCGTTTTCCCATTGACAGGCTTGCTATAATAGAGATGTAAGATTTTACGGGCCAGCGCTCTGCGGCTCTGTCTGCTAACAAAGAAAGAGGCATTCAAACTATGACCAAAATTGATATTTTTTCCGGCTTCCTGGGCGCCGGCAAGACCACTCTGATCAAAAAACTCATCAAGGAGGCCTTTGCCGGCCAGCAGGTCGTTCTGATCGAGAACGAGTTCGGTGAGATCGGCATCGACGGCGGCTTCCTGAAGGAGTCCGGCATCCAGATCAATGAGCTGAACGCCGGCTGCATCTGCTGCTCTCTGGTGGGCGATTTCCGCGCCGCTCTGCAGCAGGTGGTGGAGCAGTACCACCCCGACCGCATCGTCATCGAGCCCTCCGGCGTGGGCAAGCTGAGCGACGTGACCCGCGCCGTGGAAGGCGTGGCCGAGCACCTGGACGTGCAGCTGAACAGCTTTGTCACCGTGGCCGATGTGAACAAGGTCAAGATGTATATGAAGAACTTCGGCGAGTTCTACGATGACCAGATCAGCCATGCAAGCTGCATCCTGCTCAGCCGCACCCAGACCGCCAGCGAGGAAAAGATCGCCGCTGCCGTGGCAATGCTGCGGGAAAAGAACCCCACCGCCACCATCGTGACCACCGCATGGGATCACCTGACCGGTGAGCAGATCCTGAAGGCCATGTCCACCAAGGACGACTTCAAGGCTGAGCTGATCGCCATGGCTGCCAAGGCCAACGAAGAGCACGCCCACGAGGACGAGGAAGAAGAGCACGAGCATCACCATCATCACGACCATGAGAACGGTGTGTGCAGCTGCGGCCATCATCATGACCATGATGACGATGATGACGACGAGGATGAGCACGAGCATCATCACCACGACCACGACGAGCACGATCATGATGACCATTGCTGCTGCGGCCACCACCACGATCATGACGATGATGACGACGAGCACGAGCATGAGCATCATCACCATGACCATGACGAGCATGACCACGACCACGATGAGCACGAGCATCACCACGACCATGACGGTCATTGCTGCTGCGGCCATCATCATCACGACCACCACGCTGATGAAGTGTTCACCAGCTGGGGCGTGGAGACGGCCCGCAAGTTCACCAAGGCCGAGGTGGAGCACGCCCTCACCGAGCTGGATACCGGCAATTACGGCATGATCCTGCGCAGCAAGGGCATCGTGGACGGCGGCGCAGACGGCTGGCTGGAGTTCGACTATGTGCCCGGCGAGTGGGAAGTGCGCAGCCGCAGCGCAGACGTGGGCGGCAAGCTGGTGGTCATCGGCTCCAAGCTGAACGAGACCGCCATCGCCCAGCTGTTCGGCTGCTGAGAACCCCATTATTGAGAGAAGGAGCAACCATTTATTATGGCAAAAGAGATCCCGGTCTACCTGTTTGTGGGCTTTCTGGAAAGCGGCAAGACCAAGTTTATTCAGGAGACCTTTGAAGACCCCAATTTTGACTCCGGCGACAAGACCCTGCTGCTGATCTGCGAGGAGGGCGAAGAGGAGTACAACGAGAAGAAGTTCGCCTTCCCCGGCGTGACCGTGAAGGTGCTGGAGGACAAGTCCGAGCTGAACCCCCAGAACCTTGCAAAGCTGGGCAAGGAAGCAGACGCAGGCCGCGTGGTCATCGAGTACAACGGCATGTGGCTGCTGCAGGATTTAGCGGATGCCCTGCCCGAGAACTGGCTGGTGTACCAGTGCATCGCCACCGCCGACGGCACCACCGCCCTGACCTACGCCCGCGACAACTCCATGCGCAGCCTGATGCTGGATAAGATCGCCCGCAGTGAGCTGATCGTCTTCAACCGCGCCGAAGCCGTGAACAACGATGACGCCCGGCAGGAGCTGCACAAGCTGGTGCGGCAGGCCTCCCGCAAGTGCGATATCGCCTACGAGTTCAAGGACGGCAGCGTAGCCTACGATGATATCCCCGACCCGCTGCCCTTTGATATCAACGCCGACCCCATCGACATCCCGGATGACGATTTCGGCATCTGGTACATGGACTGTCAGGACGAGCCCCAGAAGTACACCGGCAAGACGGTGCGTTTTCTGGCACAGGTCTGCCAAACCAACCGCGCCGGCAAAAACAGCTTTGTGCCCGGCCGCTTTGCCATGACCTGCTGCGTGCAGGACATCCAGTTTGTGGGCTTCCCCTGCAGCTACGATGGCTACAAGGCGTTGGAGCAGCGCGCATGGGTGCGGGTGACCGCCAAGGTGGGGTACAAGTTCCACAACATCTACCGGGGCAAAGGCCCGGTGCTGACCGCCGTGTCGGTGGAGCCCGCCGAAAAGCCCCTGGAAGAGGTCGTAACGTTCTCTTAACGTTTCTTTATAACAAGGAGGTTCTGGTATGAAAACTCTGTTCCGTATTCTTGGCACGGCTGCTGCCGTGGCCGTCACCGGCGCTGCCATCGTGGTGCTGGACAAGATCCTGAACCAGAAAGACCCGCTCCATGTGGAGGAGGTCGAGTTCCCGGAGGACGCCGAAAAGGACGCCGAGGAGGCCGAAAAGACCGCCGAAGCCTACGCGGAAGCCGAGGCCAAGGAAGAGGCAAAGGCTGCCGATGCCGCCGCAGAAGCTGCCGAGGAAGCCGCACCGGAAGCTCCCGCCCCTGCTGAGAACGCACCCCAGACCCAGCCGGAGACCGCCGAAGAGCGCCCTGTGTACGACCCCGAAGCCCCGAACGCCAATCCCGTAGAGGCCGGCCCCGCTGTTGCCCCCAAGGATGAGAACGGCAAAATCGACGTCACTAAGATCGCCGATGCCAACGATTTCGGCGACTGGGAAGAGCAGGGCTGCAAGGGCTGAGAAAACAGCATGATCCCCGCATAGACGCGGATATCAGCTCCCCCGAAAGGGGGAGCTTTTTTGTGCTTGCAAAATGCCGCGCAGTTCACTATACTGGAAGAAAAAACACCGATGGAGGGGCAGCACCATGGCATATACCGATGATTGGGAAAGCTTGATGAACGGCGTGTTCGGCGCGGGCGGCAAACTGAAGTTCGGCGGTGCACAGCCGCAGCCGGAAAAGCCGCAGCCCGAAAAACCGGCGGGCAGCGGCCTGCCGGATCTGAACGCGGCGCTGCTGGAACAGCAAAAGCAGCTGGACGAATTGCTGAAACAGCAGAATGCCCGGCTGAAGGCGCAGGATGCCGGGGTGCAGACGGCGCTGGAGGACAGCCGCCAGATGCTGCGGGATATGGAAGCGGACGGCCTGCTGGCCAAGGGTACGGCAGACACAAAGCCGGAGCAGCTGGGCAGCTTTGAAGGCCTTGCCGCCGAGGTAAAAAAGACTGTCCTCGGGCAGGATGCCTTTGTGGACAGCGTGGTGCGGGCCATGCGCCGCCCCTTTGTGCTGGGCACCGAGGGCGCAGCCGCCCGCAATGTGATCCTGCTGTGGGGCGCCCCGGGCACGGGGCGGCACTTTGCGCTGGCCGAGACCGCCCGCATCATGGCGGCGCGGGGGCTTTTGCAGAGCGACCGGATGGCGGTGATGGATCTTGCGCTTTACCCCGACCCCGGCGCGGAAAAGCTGTTTTTGCAGGACCTTTACGCCGCCCTGCACGCCCCGGGCGAGATCGTGGTGTTCGAGCATTACGAGAGCTGCCACCCCGGCTTTTTGCGCATCCTCTCCGACCTCGCGGTCAAGGGCAGTGCGCCCCTGTCCAGCCGGTATCTGGTGAACAAAGAGGGCATTTTGGTGGAAGCCGGTACAGCGCTTGCCCCCGGCGCAGTGAGCCGCATCGACCCCTGCGGCAAGTACCTGATCTTCTTCTCCCGCAAGGGACGGGAGGCGCTGGCAGATAAGTTTGGCGCGTCCTTTGTAGCGGCGGTAGGGGATGTGTGCCAGACCGCCCCCTTTACCCCGGAAGCATTGGCCGCGCTGGCGGCGCAGCAGCTGAACGCGCTGGCGCAGCGGGTGCACAGCCGCCTTGGCCTGACCCTCGCCGCCGGGGCAGAGGTGCGAGACTATGTGGCGGCACAGTGCTCCAAGGAAAAGGGTGCAGAGGGGCTGGCAGACTGCTGTGAGCGCATCTTCCGCGCCCTGAGCGAGTACTGCTTACAGACCGATGTAAAACTGTCCGGTACGGTGGCGCTGACCGCCGCGCCCGAGGGGCTGCAATTTGCGCTGAACGGTGCCGCCCCGGCAGACCTGTTCAGCCTGCTGCCGGCGGCCTACACCGGCGCGGTGGAACAGATCCGCGCCGAGCTGGATGCGCTGGTGGGGCTTGCCCCGGTCAAGGAGTATGTGTTCGGTCTGGCAGACAATTTACAGGTGCAGCAGCGCCGCGCAGCGGCGGGCTTCAAGAACGCAAGCCTGTCCATGCACATGATCTTTACCGGCAACCCCGGCACCGGCAAGACCACCATTGCCCGGCTGGTGGCAAAGTACCTCAAGGCCATCGGCGCGCTGGGGGGCGGGCAGCTGGTGGAGGTGACCCGCGCCGACCTTGTGGGGCGCTACACCGGCCACACCGCCCCGCTGACCAACAGCGTCATCGAGAGTGCACTGGGGGGCGTTTTGTTCATTGACGAGGCGTACAGCCTGTACCGCGGCCAGCAGGACAGCTTTGGGCTGGAAGCCATCGACACCCTTGTAAAGGGCATGGAGGATCACCGGGACGAGCTGGTGGTCATCCTTGCGGGCTACACCAAGGAGATGGAGGTGTTCCTCACCGCCAACAGCGGCCTTGCCAGCCGCTTTCCCAATAAAATCGAGTTCCCGGATTACACCGCAGATGAACTGCTGGACATCACCACCGTGCTGGCAAAGGGCAAGGGCTACCGTCTTGCCGAGAGCTGCACCTTCCCGCTGCTGGGCTACTATAAGCGCCGTCAGGCGCTGGACAGCCGCACCGCCGGCAATGGCCGTCTGGCGCGCAACACGCTGGAAAAGGCCATTTTCAATCAGAGCCGCCGCCTCATCGCCGAGCCCACCGCAGAGCTTGACCTCATCCAGCCCAGCGATCTGGAATTTGAGGAATAAGCGCCCTTGCGCCGGGACGATTTAGAATGCGCTCCGCTTTGCTCTGCGCATAATTCAAGGAATTATATTTTATATTTGCTGCTCGGGAAAATCTGCGGATTTTCCCGAGCAGCTTTTTTACGGGAGAGGCTATAACTGGCAGATGCCGTTTTTCTTCACGACCCCTGTGAAAAAAGGGGTTCAGGAAAGTCCGCAGACTTTCCTGAACCCCGAAATCAAAAATATTTTTCCGCTGAAAATGGCTAGAGCGCAGCGGAAGCCATTTCAAATCGTTTTATGCGTGCTGCTCCGCCAGCCCCTGCACCATCTCGTGCAGCTGGGCGCGGACGGCGGCGGGGGCGGTGACCTCTACCTTGCCGCCAAAGCCGCACACCCAGCCGAAAAACTGCTGGCTGACGCAGATGGGCACGTCAAAGTGGAAGTGCTCCGCGTCCTCCGGGCAGAACACCGGTTCGCGGCCAAAGCGCTCCCGCATGACCGGCTCAAGGTCGGCAGCGCATCGCAGGGTGACCCGGTACTCGGTGCCGCCGAACATATTGAAGTGCTTGCGCAGGTAGGCGGGCAGGTCGAAGGTGCGGAAGAACTCTTTGCCCCGGCGCGGCTCGTCCAGCACCAGCACCCCGGCCATCCGGTCCACCCGGTAGTGGCGCACCGGGGGTGCTTTTTCGTCCTGATAGGCGATCAGGTAATAGCAGCCGTTTTCCCATGCCAGCTGCCACGGGCTTACGGTGCGCACGGCGCTGCTGCCCTTGTAGCGGAACTGCACCAGACACCCCCGGTTGATGGCGGTGTGCAGCGCATCGATGCTGTACAAAAGGGTCTGGCTGTCGGTCTTGGGGCGTCCGTCCACATACACCTGACGCTGCAATTGGGTGCCCTCGTAGTCGGAGCAGAGGGCTTCCAGCTTGTGGATGATGCGCTTGCTGGTGCGCGCCGAGATGACACTGCTGGACTGTACCGCATCCACCAGCAGCTTCAGCTCCGAAAGTTCGAATGCACGGCTGGCCATCCAGTACCCGCCGCCGCGCCCGCGCTGCAGCTGGATGTCGTAGCCCAGACTGCGCAGGGTGTCGATGTCGCTGTAAATGCTCTTGCGCTCGGCCAGAATGCCCTGATTTTCCAGCAGCTGCACCAGCTGGGGCACGTTCAGGCGGTGGTTCTCGTCGGTGCGCTGCTCAAGGATGCGCAGCAGCGTTACCAGCTTGGATTTCTGTCCTTCCTGCTTGGGCATGGGGCAATACCTCCGTCACGGTTTATTCCGGCAGCTTTTTGTCAAAGGCGGCGCGGCGCTGGGTGGAAAGGCGGAACATCTGTTCCAGCTTGTCCCGGTCGTCCGCTACAAGGGCGGCGCGCATCTCCTGCAAAGCGGAATCGAACTGGTCGATCTCGCTGATCAGGTTCTGCTTGTTCCACAAAAACAGCTCTGCCCACATTTTGTCGTTGATGCGTGCAATGCGGGTCAGGTCGCGGAAGGAGTCGCCGGTGTACTCGCACAGCGAGGAGTTGTCGTTGGCGCACATCAGGCTTACGGCAATGGCGTGGCACAGCTGGCTGACATAGCCGATCATCCGGTCGTGCTCCTGCACGGTCAGGGTGCAGATATGCTTGAAGCCCAGCACCTCGGCCAGTTCCTTTGCCCACTGGATGCCCGCCGGGGTGTTCTTTTCGGTGGGGGTGATAATGAAGTTTGCCGGGGCAAAATTCACCTCGGCGGCGTGCTCCACGCTGGAAGTTTCGCGGCCTGCCATGGGGTGGCTGGCAATGAACTCCACCCCTGTCGGGCACAGTGCCTGCACCGGCTCCACAAGGCCGGTCTTGACGCCGGAAACATCCGTAAAGATGCACCCGGGCTTGAGCAGATGGCCGTAGGTGCCAAACCAGTCCAGCAGCGCGGTGGGGTACAGGCCAAAGATGATATGGTCGGCCTGCCGGACAAGATCCTCAAAATCGTGGGTCTTACCGCTGGCGATATAGCCGTGCTCCAGCGCGTACTGCAAATGTCCCTCGCTGCGGTTGATGCCGTCCACATGGAAGCCTGCGCGGGTCAGCTCCAGCGCGTACTTGCCGCCCAGCAGACCCAGACCTACTACGAGATAACGTTTTGTTTTATCAAGCATCTTCTACCTCCACGCCAAGCGGCGCTGCATCTGCAAAAAAGCCGGGCCAGCTCTTCTGGATGGCTTCGGCGTCGTCCACGGTCAGGGGCAGCCCGGCGGCAGCAGCCAGCACCGCAAGGCTCATGACAACCCGGTGGTCGTTGTGGCCGTGCAGGGGCGCGGCAGGGGCGTGCAGACGCTCGGCACAGCCGTGCACCGTGATGGTGCCGCCGTCGCTTTCCAGCACACCGCCGCAGGCGCGCAGCTCGGCTTCCATGGCCGCGATGCGGTCGCTCTCCTTCAGGCGCAGCCGCTCGGCGTTGCGGATGACGGTGGTGCCCTCGCACAGCAGTCCCAGCACCATCAGCACGGGGCCAAGGTCGGGGCAGTCCGCAAGGTCGATATCCACCCCGTGCAGGGGTGCTTTTGCAAAGGTGACGCTGTCGCCCGTGCGGGTGAACACCGCGCCGCACCGGCGCAGGATGTCCAGAATAGCGGCATCGCCCTGCAAGGTGTCCGGCGCAAGGCCGGTGATGGTCACCCCGCCGCACACTGCGCCCAACACCGCCGGGAAAGCGGCCTGACTGTAATCGCCCTCCACGTTGTAGTCGCAGGGGTGGTACTGCTGCCCGCCGGGCAGCAGCAGGGTGGTTTCGTCCAGCCAGCGGCTGTGCACCCCAAAGGTGGCTTGCACGGCGCGGGTCATGTCGATGTAGCTGCGGCTCTCCACAGGGGGAATAAGGTGCAGCTGGCTGTCCCCGGGCAGCAGCGGCAGCGCGAACAGCAGCCCGCTAATGAACTGACTGGACACGTTGCCCGCCAGCCGGTAGTCTCCGGGGGTCAGCGCACCTTCCACTGTCAGCCCGGCGGGGGACTGCTCAAACCGTAGATTCTGCTCGCGATATAACGCTTCGTATATGGATTGCGGGCGCTCCATCAGCCGCCCGCGTCCGGTAAAGGTGACCGGCTGGCCGGTCAGGCTGGCGATGGGGATCAAAAACCGCAGGGTGCTGCCGCTTTCGCAGCAGTCCACCGGGGCGGTCAGGGACAGAAAATGCCCAAGTCCCTGCACAATGGCATTGTCCGCGCCGGTGTCCACGGCGGCGCACAGCTGTGCGGCAGCGGACAGGGTGGCAGAGATGTCCCTGCTGAATTCCAGATGGGTGATGTGGGAGCGCCCCACAGCCAGCGCGGCGCACAGCACGGCGCGGTGCGCCATGCTTTTGCTGGGTGGCGCGGCGATCACGCCCCCGATGCCGCAGGGGGAAGGTCTGATGGTTACAAGCATAGCGGTGTTATCCTTTTGCAATTTTCCCCGGGCAGCGCTTCAGGCGTCCCCTTGGGGGAGCTGGCGCGCCAGCGCCTGAGGGGGTAAACGGTTTACATCTCCCGGCCGATGGCCCAAGCCACCTGACGGCACTTTGCCATAGCCTGTGCAAAGGCGTCCGGGGTCAGGCACTGTGCGCCGTCGCTCCATGCGTGCTGGGGGTCGTAGTGCACCTCCACTTCCAGACCGTCCGCACCGGCGGCTACGGCGGCGATCATCATCGGCTCTACCAGATTGGCCTTGCCGGTGGCGTGGCTGGGGTCTACCACGATGGGCAGATGGGTCTTTTCGTGGATGATGGGCACTGCGGAAAGATCCAGCGTATTGCGGGTGTACTTTTCAAAGGTACGGATGCCGCGCTCGCAGAAGATGACCTGCTCGTTGCCGCCGGCCATGATGTACTCGGCGCTCATGATCCACTCCTCGATGGTGTTGCACAGGCCGCGCTTGAGCAGCACGGGCTTGTGCATCTTGCCCACGGCCTTGAGCAGCTGGAAGTTCTGCATGTTGCGGGCACCGATCTGCACCACGTCCACATACTCCTCAAACTCCGGGATGCGGTCCTCGCTCATCAGTTCGGAGACGATGGGCAGGCCGGTGGCCTCGCGAGCCTTTACCATATCCAGAATGCCCTCGGTCTCCAGACCCTGAAAAGCATAGGGAGAAGTGCGGGGCTTGTAGGCGCCGCCGCGGAACAGCGCCGCGCCGCCCGCCTTGACCCCCTGCGCGATGCGCAGAGCCTGCTCGGCGTTTTCGATGCTGCAGGGGCCCGCCATGACGGCAATCTTTTCCTTGCTGCCGATCTTCACGCCGCCGCAGTCGATGACCGAGTCTGCGGGGTGGAACAGGCGGTTTGCGCGCTTATAGGGCGCGGACACGCGGGTAACGTTGTCGATCCACGGGTTTGCCAGCACGTCCCGCTCGTCGATCTTGGTGGTGTCGCCCACCAGACCGAACACGTTGTAGTCCTTGCCGGTGATCAGGGTCACGTCCAGACCCTGATTTTCGAATTTGTCAACGATCTTTTCCAGCTCCTCTTTGGGAGTGCCTTTTTTGGTGGAGATGATCATGGGAGGTCGTTCCTTTCCTGTTTGTTTTACATCACGATATGCGCCTTACTGGAGCCGTCGGTGCGCAGCAGCTGCGCCAGCCAGATGCAGGCGTGCAGGTAGCCCTGCGGGCCTTCGCCGATAAAATGCCCCTGACAGCCAAAGGACACCACGTCCGTTTTGCGGAAGGGCTCGCGCTCGTCCGGGGCGTCCAGCATCACTTCTACGGCGGGCACGCTGCACAGCCGCAGCGCGTCCAGAATGGCTACACTGTAATGGGCGTAGCCGCCCGGGTTCAGCACGATGCCGTCTACCCGCCCGGGGGCAGACTGGATCTCGTCGATGAGGTCGCCCTCGTGGTTGGACTGGCAGATATCCGTTTCAATGCCAAGCTGGTCGCAGCCCGCCTGCACATAGTCCATCAGGCCGGTGTAGTCCACCTCGCCCGGCACGCCGGGCTCAGACCAGCGCGCCAGATTGATGTTTGGCCCATTAAGAATCAAAAATTTCATCCAGTGCCTCCTGTGCAGCTGCCAGCGTCTCGGCCAGCGTGCCGGTGTTAGAAATCACCGCATCTGCGGCGGCAAGGTACAGCGGGCGGCGCTGGGCTTCCATGGTGCGCAGCGCCTCGGCGCTGGAAGAAAGCGGACGGTTGCCACCCACAGCCAGCGCTTCCACCGGCCGATCGATGAACAGCACCACGCCGTTCTGGCGCAGGGCGCGGACATTCTCTGCCCGCTTCACCGCGCCGCCGCCGCAGGAGAGCACAAGCCCCTTTTCCTTGCCGAAACGGGCGATCTGCGCGGCTTCCTTTGCGCGGAAGCCCTCTTCGCCCTCGGCGGCAAAGATATCCGGGATGCTGCGTCCGTCTGCCTTGACGATCTCCTCGTCCAGATCCACAAGGGGTCTGCCCAGCTGCTTTGCCAGCAGGCGGCCAAGGGTGGATTTGCCGCAGGAGGGCATCCCCACAAGGGCGATGTTCAGCGTCTCGCGGCGCAGCGCAGCGGTAATGCGCCGCACCTCGCCCGGGGCGTCCTCGAACTTGCGGCCAAGGAAGTATTCGGCGGCATACACCGCCTGTGCCACCAGCATCTCCAGCCCGCCTACGGCCACCGGCACACCGGCGTCCTCGGCGCGGAGAATGAGTTCGGTCTTGTTGGGGTTATAAACCACGTCCACCACGGCTTCCAGTCCGGGCATGGCGGCGACGTCCAGACTGCACACGCCCACATTGGGGTACATCCCGGCGGGGGTGGTGTTGAACACCACCTGTGCACCGCTGCGCACGGCTTCGGCGTAGCTCAGCTCGCCCTTTTCCGGGTCGGGGGTGCGGCTGACCGTCAGCACCTTGGCAGCGCCCTTATCCAGCGCCACCGCGCGGGTGGTGTTGTGGGTGCCGCCGGTGCCTAAAATGAGCACGGTCTTGCCCGCAAGCTCCACGCCGTGGGCTTCGCACAGGTGGGCAAAGCCAAGATAATCGGTGTTGTAGCCGTAGAGCAGGCCGTTTTTATTGACCACCGTGTTCACCGCGCCGATGGCGCGGGCGCGGGGGTCGATGAAGGAGCAGTACTCCATCACCAGCTTTTTATAGGGAATGGTCACATTGATGGCCTTGAACTGCCGCCGCTGCAAAAAGGCGCGGGCGTCTGCCTCGGTGGGCAGGGGGCACAGCTCGTAGCTGTACCCGCAGAGCAGCTCATGGATGGTCTTGGAGTAGGAGTGTCCCAGCTTGCCGCCGATCAGTCCGTATTCCATCTCAGCCCTCCTTCCGGTAGCCGGTGGGGTCGGTCATCCACCGGGCACCGTACCGGGCGGTGAGCAGATCGCCCACCGCAAGGGCGGCGGCGCAGGTCTGCACAATGGCGGCCCGGGGCACGATGCAGGGGTCGTGCCGTCCCTGAATGGACAGCTGCGTGTCCTTTTTTGCGATGTAGTCCACCGTGTCCTGCTGCTTGTAGATGCTGGGGGTGGGCTTGACGGCGGTGCGGAACACTACCGGCATACCGTTGGCGATGCCGCCGTTGATGCCCGCGTTGTGGTTGGTGGCGGTGACCACCGCACCCTCTGCCGTCATGCGGAAGGCGTCGTTCGCTTCCGAGCCGCGCAGCCCGGCAAAACCGAAGCCGGTGCCGAACTCGATGCCCTTGACCGCCGGGATGGAAAAGGCCAAATGGGCGATCTCGCTCTCCACGCTGTCAAAGTAGGGCTCACCGATGCCGGCGGGCAGGCCGAGAATGGCAGTTTCCAGCACGCCGCCCACGCTGTCGCCCTCGGCACCGGCGGCGCGGATGGCGGCTTTCATGGGCTCCTCCACGGCGGCGTCCAACACCGCAAAGCCCTCGGTCTTACTGGCAAGCGTCTCCACCTGTGCCGCAAGGGCGGCGGGGTCGTCCAGTGCAAAGGGCGTATCTGCAAGACCAGCGCACCGGGCGATGTGGGTGGTGATATCAATGCCTGCCCGCTGCAATGCGGCAAGCACGATGCTGCCGCCCGCCACCAAAGCAGCGGTCACCCGGCCGGAAAAATGCCCGCCGCCCCGGGCGTCCTGAAAGCCGTGGTACTTGGCGTAGGCGGTAAAGTCCGCATGGCCGGGGCGCAGAAGGTCGGCGGTCTTGGCGTAGTCGCCGCTGCGGGTGTTCTGGTTTTCGATCATCAGGGCAATGGCGGTGCCGGTGGTGTGGCCGTTCACCACACCGGAAAGCAGCTGCACCGCGTCCGCCTCCACCCGGGGGGTGGAAAGGCCGTCGCCCCGGGCGCGGCGCTTATCCATGCAGGCGGCGAGGAAGCTCTCGTCCACCGGCACACCGGCGGCCATGCCGTCCAGCACCGCGCCCACGGCGCGGCCGTGGCTCTCGCCGAAGATGGTCAGCGAAAGGTCGCTGCCAAAGGTATTTTTCATGGGTCAGTCCTCCATGCCCAGCAGCGGGCGCAGCCCCTCCACAGGGATGGTCTCGGCGCGCCAGCAGCCAAGGCCGGGCACCTTGATGATGGTGATCTGTCCGTCCTGTGCTTTTTTGTCGTGCAGCATCTCGGCCAGCACCTTTTCCTTATCATAGGCGGTGCGGGTGGGCAGGCCTAAGCGGCGGTACACGCCGCGCACCCGCTTTTGCAGTGCCTTGGATTCGATCATGGGCAGCATGCCCAGCGCCACGCACTCGCCGTGGAACAGGCCCACGGTGCGGCGGCCCTTGATGCCCTTGACGGCCTCGATGCCGTGGCCGATGGTGTGGCCGAAGTTCAGCGCCTTGCGCATACCCTGCTCGGTCTCGTCCTGCTCCACGATGCTCTTTTTAAAGCGCAGGCTGCGGCAGATGATCTCGCCGATGCGGTCATCTACGTCCTCCTTTTCAAAGATGGAGAACAGCTCCGGGTCGGCTAAAAGACCGGCCTTGATGGCCTCGGCCAGACCGTTGATGAAGTGGCGGCGGGGCAGGGTGGACAGAGTGTCCGGGTCCACGATGACCAGCTTTGGCTGCCAGAAGGCACCCACGATGTTCTTGGTGTCGCCCAGATCCACGGCGGTCTTGCCGCCGATGGAGGAATCGATCATGGAAAGGGTGGTGGTGGGGCAGTTGATAAAATCAATGCCGCGCATATAGATGGAAGCGGCAAACCCGGCAAGGTCGCCCACCACGCCGCCGCCTACGGCCACCACAAGGTCGCCCCGGCCCATGCCGAAGTCCAGCATCTGCCGCAGCACGGTCTCCAGAATCTTAAAACTCTTGCTGGCTTCGCCCTGCGGCACGGTGATGATGGTGGCATCCTTGCACTGGTCAGCTACCATCTGGGCGTACTGTGCAGGCACACCGCTGTCGGTGACCACCGCCACCCGGCGGTCCAGCCGGGCGAACTGATACAGGTTTTCCAGCGAGCCGCGCTTGACGATGATGTCGTAGCTGCGCTCACCCAGATTCATGGTCAGCTTGGTTCCGATAAAATCACTCATTTTGTATACACTCCTAACAGCCGCACCGTCCGGCAGGTGCGGTCAAGCTCGCGCAGCAGCGCGGCGGTCTCGCCGGCGGCGGCATCGCCCACCAGCTCTACATAAAAATAATATTCAAAGGGGACGTGCGGCATGGGGCGGCTCTTGATGGACTCCATATTGAAGCCGCTTGCACCGATGACCTGAATGACCTCCGCCAGCTTGCCGGGCTTGTTATCCACCGTGAACAGCAGCGAGAACCGGTTGCCCGCCGTGGGCTTTTCGCGGCTGAGCACGATGAATCGGGTGGTGTTGTCGCCGTCGGTGTTGATGTTGGGCACCAGAATTTCCAGCCCGTACAGGGCGGCAGTCTCGGCGCTGGCAATGGCGGCCTTTGTCGCGTCTCCGCTTTCAGCCACGAACTTTGCAGCCATGGCGGTGTTTGCCATGGCAGTGGCGGGCAGACGGAACTGCTTTAAAAAGGTCTCGCTCTGGGCAATGGCCTGCTGGTGGCTGTACACGGTGCGCAGCTGGGAAAGCTGGGTGCCCGGCAGCACCAGCAGGTTCTGAGAGATGGGCAGGTCGTACACGTCCACCACCCACAGCTCCGGGTGGTTATAGCACAGGTCCAGCACGGCAGAAACATCCCCGGCGTGGCTGTTTTCAAAGGGCACTACGCCGTGGGCGGCTTCGCCGGAGGCCACGGCCTCGAATACCTCGTCCCATGTGGAATAGCTCACGGCCTCGGCGTGGGGGAACAGCGCCTTGAGGGCGATGTGGGCAAACGCTCCCTCCACCCCCTGATAGGCGGCGCGGCTCTGCCCCAGCGCAGCGGCTTCGTACTGCTTGGCAAGATCCATCATGTGCTGGACGTGGTCTTTATAGTAAGGGCGCAGCGCGGGCTGCTGAATGCGGGCTGCGGCCTTTTCCAGCACGGCGGCCTCCCGGGCGGCATCATAGATGGGCAGGCCGTGCGCCCGCTTATATTCGGCTACCTGCAAAACAGCAGCCATCCGGCGCTCGAACAGCGCAGCCAGCTGCGCATCCACCGTGTCGATCTCGGCACGGGCTTGTTCCAGTGCGTCCATGGGGGTCACATCCTTTTTGGTCGGTTTTTGCGGGGATACCTAGTAAGTATACCATAACCGGGACAGAGAAACAACAAACCGCCCTCCATTTGAGGGTGGAGAAAATTTCAAATCAGCCATGGGTAAAAAGACAAAAATAGAAAACAGAGGCTCTCTGGTCATCGCCTGCGGCGATGACCAGAGAGCCTCTCAATCGCTGTTTTTATTTTTCAAAATATCCTCCCAGCTGCGGGCTTTACCGTAATAGCGCCCATAGGGGTTATCAAGGTCTGCGGCGCGGAGAACAGGCGGCGCGGGCGGCTGGGGCTTTGGGGTGCGGTCAAAGGTGAATCGTGCGGCGGGGCCGCCGGCTTTGATGCGGAAGCGCATCTTTAGTGCCCCTCCCCGGCGGTGGAGACAGCCCCGGCGGTCAGGTTTGCCCAAAGGGGCTCGCTGTTTTCCAGCAGGGAAGCGGATTCCTTCAGCCATGCGCCCCGGATGCCGATATAGTAATCTGCCAGCAGCTGCTGGCTGTCGCCGCTTGCGCTCTGCACTGCGTCCGAGGTGTAGCTGCCCAGCTCCATCCCGGTCAGCACCGGGCAGTCCGTCCAGCGGTAGACCATGTTCCACCAGTCGCTGTCGGCATCGGACTTGGGCAGATGGCCGTCCAGATACCGCAACGTGCCGGTGGTCTGCTGGAAGCCTGCGGGGTCATACAGGATAAAGATGGAGCTGAGGGAGCTCTGGATATCGGTGGAAAGCTTGGTGGTGCCTGCCATATCCAGATAGGCGTCCGAGTCCTCACTGTTGAAAGCCATGGTGTACTGGTTCAGCTTTACCACCACCTTGCCGTCGCCGTTGCAGTCCTCGCCATAGGCGGCAAGCTGCTCTTGCAGGGCGGTGACGGTGGCTTCGGGCAGGTAGTAGGGGCTGACCACCGCCACGTTGTAATCCGGGTGGGTGGTCAGGAAATACTGCCCGATAAAGCAGTACGCCACGAACGCACCCGCAATGCCGAAGATGAGCACCCACTTCAGGTTGTAGTCCCACCAGTTTGCCCAGCGCTCCCTGCGGCTGTACTGCCGCTGTTTGCGGGGCTTGAGGTCCTTGGGGTCAATGTCGCGTTCGTAACGGTAGCTTGCCATAAAATAGTTCTCCTGTGTGATGAAACGGGCGGGAAAGGCTGTTACTTCAGGGCAGCCAGAATGCTCTGGCGCACGGCGTCGGGCAGCTGTTTCTGCTCGGCCTTGCTCATGCCGGCGGTCTGGATGGGCGACATGATCTTGATGCGCACACCGCCCGGGCGGCAGCGGTTGCCGTTTGCCTCGAACAGGGCGCGGGCACCGGTCACAGCCACAGGCACCACCGGGGCACCGGTCTTGACCGCAATGCGGAAAGCACCGGCCTTGAACTCGCCTGCGCCGCCCTCTTCGCCCTTGTAGCGGGTGCCCTCAGGGAAGATGACGAAGCTGCGGCCGCCCTCCACGATGGCGGTGGCATCGTTCAGTGCCCGCACCGAGGCGCGCACATCGTCACGCTGCACGAACACGCAGCCCAGAAGCTTCATCCAGCGGTTGAGCAGGGGGATCTTTTCCAGCTCCTCCTTGGCAAGGATGCCGTGGGGCTTTTCCAGCCCTGCCAGCAGCAAAGGGATGTCGTAGTAGCTGCGGTGGTTCGCCACGAACACGCAGGGGCGGTCTTTGGGAATATTCTCCAGCCCCTCCACCGACAGGGAAACACCGGTCACCTTCAGGATGCCCCGGCTCCAGCGGGGGATATGCTGGTTCACGATCTGCTCCACGGTGGCGGTATCTCCGGCGGCTGCGGCGCGCTCGGCACGGCGCAGGATGCCGTAATGCAGGATCATGTACCCGAACAGATAAATAAACATCGCAATGGTGCGAAGAATGCTCATAATGGTTTCCTCCTATTGCAAAAAAATGCCATTGTCATTGTAGCACATTTTGCGTAAAAAAGGGAGAGATAAATATTTTTTTACAATTAGCCCCGGTTGTATCTTGCAAAGTTGACAAAATACAGGTATATTTATATCTGTAAAGTTAGCACAATGGCACTTTCCAGACAAAACGCCTGCGGTGCCGGTGAAAAACGTAAGAGAGGTACCGCAGTTACTATGGGTCTTTTTCCTTCTGCCAATGATTTCAAGGCCGGTAAGGGCGTCGAAAAGGACGCTCCCCGCAAGACCGGCATCGGCCGCTTTTTTGAGCTTGTAGGCCGTGATATGAACGGCATGTTCCTTGCAAACCTGCTGACCTGCATCGGGTTTGCACCGGTCATCTGTCTGGTGTATATCGGCTTTTTGCAGAACAGTCTGCCGGTGATGCTGGGCAGCGCCGCCGTGGGCGGTCTGCTGGCGGGCCCGGCGCTGGCCGGAATGTACGATACCGTCCTGCGCGCGCTGCGCGACGAGGCGGGCTACTGGTGGGTGACCTACCGCAAGGCCTTCAAGCGCAACTTCAAGGCCAGCCTTGTGCCCGGTGTGCTGTACACCGTGGTGGTCACGCTGCAAATTTTCCTCGTCTATTTCTGCTTCAATATGCTGTACCACGGCACCAATGTGGGCGTCCCGCTGTGGGTGGCTACGGTGCTCAATCTGGTGCTGTTCCAGATGCTGTTTGCCTATATGTGGCCGCAGGTGGTGCTGCTGGACCAGCCTTTGAGCCTGACCTTGAAAAACAGCATCAACTGCATGATCGCCTTTCTGCCCCACGCACTGGCTGCCGCCATCGTGCAGGTGCTGTTCTGGGGCGTGGTGATCCTGTGCATGCCGCTGGGTCTTTTCCTGATGCTGATCTTCGGTTTCTGGTTCGTTACCGAGGTGTCCTGCCAGATCGTGTACGGCGATATCGACCGGGTGTTCCACATCGAGGAGAACATCCGCAAGCTGAAGGATGCCGAGCTGGAGGCCGCCCTGAAAGAGGACTACGCCGACGACGACACCCCGGAAGAATAAGCGATAAAACTGCGGAAAGGAGCGATGTCCCATGGAACAACGGAATAATCTTGTGCTGCAGGGGACAGAGACCTTTTCCCGCGGGCAGCTGGACAACCTTGCGCTGGAAAACGGCGCACTGGTGCTGGACAGCGTGGCCGGACGCAGCCTTTTGTACGGCAGCTACACCACCCCGGAGTTTGCCATGCCGGCCTTCTGCAACCTGAACGTCAGCTGGAACGCCCATGCGCCCCGGGACACCATGGTGGAGGTGCGCTGCCGGGTGTACGCAGCAGGGGCGTGGACAAGCTGGATGAGCTTTGGCAAGTGGGCACCGGACTACCCCCGGTGCAGCGTGTCCAGCCAGAGCGAGGACGGCATGATCTTTTTGATGGGCGATACCGTCACGGTAGCCGCCCCGGGCGGCGGCACCGGCGTGCAGCTGCAGGTGAACCTTTCCACCAACAACGATAAAGTTACCCCGGCGGTGCGTCTGCTGGCGGCGGCGGTGCGTCCTCTTGCGTGGGAAAAGCGCAACGGCCATGCGCTGAACCGGCGGCTCTATCTGCCGGAATACTGCCTTTCCGCCCATGACCCCAGCTTTGGGCGGGAGATGGATCTGCCGCTGGTCATGGCGGCGCTGATGAACCGCTGGGGCGAAGATATCTTGCCGGAAGAAGTGGCCTACGCCATGGAGGACGGCAGCACCCGCAGCACCGGCAACACCGCCTTTGCGGCGGCCGCCGCAGGCTGCTGCGGCTACCCCTGCTGGCAGGCATGGATGGACCTTGCCGACCTGCGGGAGCAGATCCACGACGGCTGCTCGGTAGCGGTGCAGGTGGAGCGGCGGGTGCGCGGTCAGCGCGACCCGGTGCGGCTGTGGATGGGGCTGCACGGTTTTGGCCACGATGACGCCGTGATGGCAGATTTTGTGCTGCTGAACGACCCCACCGCCGATACCGACGGCGCAGTGAACTGCACCATGGCGCTGGTGGATTTTATGCGTTACTTTACCGGCAAGGCCATTGCCCTGCGGCCAAAGCAGCGGGAGACTGAGGCCGACCGTCCCCGGCGGCTGCGGTGCGAGCTGCGCGCCGGCACCCAGCCGGGCGTTTACTACTTTGAGCGGCGGGGCGAGCCCGCAGACCTGCCGGAGGATTTTTCCGGCTGGATCGCCTGCGCGCCCCACGACGGCGTGGCGCACGCCACCACCGCTCACCGCACCTTTTTGCGCTGTACCCGCACCGAGGACGGCGGGGTACAGTTCCCGCCGGAGCTGCTGGCCGCAGGCGGGCGATGCAGCGTGTATGCAGTGGACCAGACCGGCACCATGCGGGTGGCAGAGGTACGGCTGCCGAAGCCGAAGCCTGTACCTGCAAGCACAGAACCCAAAGCCAATGGCCAGACCGGGGACGCCCCGGCACAGCCGTAAGCTTTTTCAGGGCGATATATGAAACAGGAGGAACACATTATGGCAAAGACGATCATCACTTTGGGCCGTGAGTACTGCACCGGCGGACGCTACATCGCAGAGGACGTGGCAAATGCACTGGGCATCAAGCTTTACGACAAGGAGCTGATCACCATGGCAGCAAAGAACTCCGGCTTGTCGGAGGAGGCTGTTGCCGCCAGCGAGAAACGGCACACCCACAGCCTGCTGTACAGCCTGTACACCATGGGCAACGAGCTGCCGCTGGGCGATCAGGTGTTCATTCTGCAGAGCCGTATCATCAAGCAGCTGGCCGAGGAAGGCCCCTGCGTGATCCTTGGCCGCTGCGGTGACTACGTCCTGCGGGAGCGCAAGGACGTGCTGCGGGTGTTCGTGTATGCACCCAAGGAGTGGCGCTTGCAGTACGCCAAGACCAACCCCTTGGTAAAAGCCAAGGACGAAAAGGGCATCAAAGACGAGGTGGAAAAGACCGACCGCAACCGCTCGGCCTACTACAACTACTACACCCAGAACCGCTGGGGCGATGCCCACAACTACGATCTGGCCATCAACGCCGCCCTTGGCCGCGAGACCTGCGTAAAGATGATCCTGGACGCAGCTGCCGCCAAGGAAAAGACGCTGTGACCCCCAGCCAGACCCAATAAACAACGACAGAACGTGGGCAGGGCGCTTCTGCGCCCTGCCCACGTTTCCGGCAAGGGAAGTTCTTACAGAGCGTATACCTTCTGAAGGCTTCCCCCCTTGGGGGAAAGGCTTTAGTGGCTGCGGCGTTGACTGAGAGTGATATCCATGCCGCAGCATCCCCAATCCCAAGTGTTCAAAAGGAGAAATCGTGAAAACAAATCAATCGCAGACCGCACCCGCCGAGGTGCGGGAAAACATCATGGGCACCATGGAGATCAACCCCCTTTTGCTGAAACTCAGTATCCCGATGATGATCTCCATGCTGGTGCAGGCGCTGTACAACGTGGTGGACTCGGTGTTCGTGTCTCATGTCAGCGAGAGCGCTCTTACCGCCGTATCGCTGGCCTTTTCATTGCAGAATGTCATGATCGCCGTGGGCGTGGGCACCGGTGTGGGCGTGAACGCCCTGCTGAGCAAGAGCCTTGGCGAAAAGAACCAGAGCCGCGCCAACGCCACCGCAGAAAACGGCATCTTTCTTTCCCTGTGCAGCTTTGCGGTGTTTTTTGTCATCGGCCTTACCTGCATGAAGCCCTACTTCTACGCCCAGACCAGTGACGCCGTCATCGCGCAGCAGGGCATCCAGTATTTGTCGGTGTGCTGCATCTTTAGTCTGGGTCTGTTCACGCAGACCATGGGCGAAAAGCTGCTGGCGGCTACCGGGCGCACCTATCTGAGCATGATCAGCCAGCTGGTGGGTGCCGTGGTGAACATCATTCTGGATCCCATCTTCATCTTCGGCTACTGCGGCGAGGCACTGTCCGGCACCACCGGCGCAGCGGTGGCAACGGTCATCGGTCAGTTCTGCGGCGCAGGCATGACGTTGTACTTCAACACCCGCAAAAACCCGGACATCCAGATCAGCTTCAAAGGCTTCCGTCCCAGCGCCAAGGCCATTGGCCGCATCTACACCGTGGGTCTGCCCAGCATCGCCATGCAGTGTGTGGGCAGCCTGATGACCTTTGGCATGAACCTGATCCTGATGGCCTTCTCCGCTACGGCGGTGGCGGTGTTCGGCGTCTACTTCAAGCTGCAAAGCTTTGTGTTTATGCCCATTTTCGGCCTGAACAACGGCATGGTGCCCATCATCAGCTACAACTATGGTGCCCGCAGACCGAACCGTGTGAAAAAGACCATCAAGCTGGCGGTGTGCTACGCCGAAGGTATCATGCTGGCAGGCTTCTGCATCTTCCAGTTCGCACCCCGGCAGGTGCTGAGCATCTTTGCCGCCAGCGACGCCATGCTGGCCATCGGCATCCCGGCCATGCGCATCATCTGCCTGCATTTCCTGCTGGCGGGCGTCAGCATCGTGCTCAGCTCGGTCTTTCAGGCGTTGGGCAACGGCGTCTTCAGCCTCATCGTTTCGGTCTGCCGCCAGCTGTTCGTGCTGCTGCCGGCAGCGTGGCTGCTGGCACAGACCGGCAGTGTCAACAATGTCTGGTGGGCCTTCCTCATTGCGGAATTTGTCAGTGTCCTGATGAGCCTGGCCTTCTATGCCCGTATCAACAAGACCACCATCGCACCCCTGTACCACTGACCCGGGTGCGGGCAGCGGCCCTGCAAACGAAAGGAACGTGATCTCTATGGTAAAAAAGCTGAAGTGGAATCTGATCCTCATGAGCCTGCTGTATGTCGGGCTGGGCATTTTTCTGGTCATGAAGCCCGGCACGGCGCTGAACATCGTCTGCTATGCGCTGGGCGGCGTGGTGCTGGCCTGCGCAGCGGTGCAGCTGATCCGCTACTTTGTGGTGGAGCGCGGGGTGTTCCAGAGCCAGCTTACCCTGATCTCCGGCCTTGTCTGCCTTGCACTGGGCGTTTTTCTGCTGCTGCGCAGCGATATCGTGGTAAGCATTTTGCCCATCGTGTTCGGCCTGTTCGTCATCTTTGACGCCATTGGCCGGGTGCAGAACGCTTTGGACCTGCGCCGCTGCGGCTACGACAGCTGGAAGGGCTTTCTGCTGCTGCCGGTGCTCAGCGTGGTGCTGGGCGTCATCCTGATCGCAAACCCCTTCGGTGCCATGGAAACGCTGGTGATGGCCATCGGCGTCATCCTGATCGTGGAAGGTGCCATCAACCTGCTCAGCGCTCTGTATACCGTGCTGGCAGTGCGCCGCTTTGCCAAGCTGCACCCTGAAACGCAGTCCGTGCTGGAAAGCATTACCGGTGAGGACCTGAACGGCGACGGCGTTGTCGCCCCGGATGTGGCCCATGCTGACGCGGAAGCCACCGCCGTGGAACTGGATCATGTGGACGAGAGCGCCACCGTGGAACAGGAGGAGCGGGAGTAAAGAATAAACCCTCTCAGTCAACGCCGTCAGGCGTTGACTGAGAGGATTCTACACCAATTATATTATCAAGAAAAGGAAAAAGGAACAAAATCATGGAAAAGTACGATCTGATCATTGTGGGTGCGGGCCCTGCCGGCATCTTTACCGCTGTGGAGCTGCTGCGCCACGGCAGCAAAAAGAAGATGCTGCTGGTGGAAAAGGGCAAGCCCGTGGAAAAGCGCCACTGCCCCAAAGCCGAAGTGGGCCACTGCGTCAACTGCCGCCCCACCTGCGCCATCACCACCGGCTTTTCCGGTGCGGGCGCGTTCTCGGACGGCAAGCTGAGCCTTTCCTACGAGGTGGGCGGCGACCTGCCCACCCTCATCGGGGAGGAGTTTGCGCAGGAGCTGATCGACTACACCGATAAGATCTATCTGGAGTTCGGCGCAGACCCCCATGTGGAGGGCATCTACACCGGTGAGGACATCAAGGAGATCCGCAAAAACGCCATCCATGCGGGTCTGAAGCTGGTGGACTGCCCCATCCGCCATCTGGGCACCGAAAAGGCACAGGAGCTGTATCTGGCCATCCAGAACTATCTGGCGGACAACGGCGTGGAGATGCGCTTCAATACCGAGTGCGAAAACATCATTCTGGAAGAGGAAGGCTGCAAGGGCGTGCTGCTGAAGGATGGCGATAGCCTGCTGTCTGTGTACGCGGACGAGGTGGTCATCGGCACCGGACGCCGTGGCGCAGACTGGCTGGAAAAGCTCTGCGCAGAGCACCACATCGCCCACAAGCCCGGCACGGTGGACATCGGCGTGCGCGTGGAGTGCCGCAATGAGGTGATGGAAAAGGTGAACAAGGTGCTGTATGAGTCCAAGCTCATCGGTTACCCGAAGCCGTGGAAGAACAAGGTGCGCACCTTCTGCCAGAACCCCGGCGGCTTTGTGGCGCAGGAAAACTACGACAACGACCTTGCGGTGGTCAACGGCCACAGCTTCAAGGAAAAGAAGAGCCCGAACACCAACCTTGCCATTCTGGTGTCCCACAACTTTACCGAGCCCTTCAACCAGCCCATCGCCTACGCCCAGAAGGTGGGCGAGCTGACCAATATGCTGGGCGCAGGCCACATCATGGTGCAGCGCTACGGCGATATTCTGGACGGCAAGCGCACATGGCAGAAGGAGCTGGCACAGTCCAACGTGAAGCCCACGTTGAAGGATGCCGTGGCCGGTGATATCACCGCCGCCATGCCCTACCGCGCCATGACCAATATCATCGAGTTCATCAAGATGCTGGACATGGTCGTGCCCGGCTTTGCCGCCAACGAGACGCTGCTGTACAGCCCGGAGCTGAAGTTCTACTCCAACAAGGTGAAGATGGACGAGAATCTTGACACCAACATTCAGGGTCTGCACTGTCTGGGCGACTCCTCCGGCTGGACGCGCGGACTGATGATGGCCTCGGTCATGGGCGTGCTCATGGGCCGCAAGCTGGCTGAAAAAGAAGGCTGCTGAAAACGATTTGAAATGGCCGCCGCGTGCGCTTTGGCCATGCTCCAAGGAATTTGATTTTTTATTTCAGTGCCCCGGAACGTCTGCGGACGCTCCGGGGCACCCTTTTCACAGAGCGTTTTTTGCAAAAAAATAGCGGAACACCCGCAGGGTGTTCCGCTATTTTGCATTTAAAATTAGCCCTCGATGAGTTCCACGGTCTTCATCTTGACCGGGGTGGTGGGCTTGTCGTTCCAGTCGGTGCGGACAGAAGCGATCTTATCCACAACGTCCATGCCGGCAACCACCTTGCCGAAGGCGGCGTACTGGCCGTCCAGATGAGGTGCATCCTGATGCATGATGAAGAACTGGCTGCCTGCGCTGTTGGGGTTCATGCTGCGGGCCATGCTGATCACACCGCGGGTGTGCTTGAGGGGGTTGTTCACGCCGTTAGCGGCAAACTCGCCCTTGATGTTCCAGCCCGGGCCGCCGGTGCCGGTGCCCAGCGGGCAGCCGCCCTGGATCATAAAGCCGGGGATGACACGGTGGAAGGTCAGGCCGTTGTAAAAGCCTTCTTTGACCAGCTTTTTGAAATTCTCACAGGTGATGGGGGCAACTTCCTCGTTCAGCTCGATGTCGATGATGCCGCCGTCTTCCATAGTAATGCGAACCATAACGCTACAATACTCCTTTTGTGTTGACCCCGCAGCGGGGGTGTTGGGGGGCAGAAATGCCTGCCCGGATATCCCTTATAGTATACCATAGGTTTTGCCCGTTGCAACGATGCAGATGCAACGTTTTTGTGAATTATCTGCCCCAATAGGCTAAAAATACGCGCCGCAACCGGAGTTTGCGCTCTGGTTGGTGGACGCAACCGGGCTTTTGTGCTAGAATCGTGCCACAAAAAACCACAAGAGAAAGCTTCCAAAGGAGGAAACGAATATGAAAAGTGATTTCCTGACCAACCTATTTTTCAGAGCGCTCCAGACGGTGAGCATCGCGACGATGCTCGTGCAGCTGCTGCTGCCGGTGGCTATCGTGGCTGCACTCTATCTGCTCTGGCGCATTGCCCGCAATCTGGAAAAGCCGCCGAAACTTACAGAAGAAGTCAAGATCGTGCGCAAGTCGCTTTCTGAAACGCTCAAGGAGAACCGCACCCGCTGCAAGATGACGCAGGAGTTTGTGGCTGAGACTATCGGCGTAAGCCGTCAGGCAGTGTCCAAGTGGGAGAATGGCACCTCGGAGCCGAACACCTCCAACCTGATGGCGCTGGCAAGGCTTTACGGCATCCCGGCAGAGGATCTGCTCAAGGGCGTGGAAAGCGCACTGGAAGCACAGGAAAAATGATTACAATTCTCCTTGCATCTCCACCATATCGCCCCAGAAGCGTTTGGGGCAATGGGTCATGCGGCCTTTTTCGTTGTGGCGCGCTTTGATTTCCAGCGTTTTGTAGAACTGCGTCCACAGCGCCTGAAACTGCTGCTCCCGCGCACTGGGCGGCGGCAGCTCCAAGGGCGCTGCCAGCTCCAGCAGCCGGGTGCTGCGCCCCTCGTGCAGCAGCACCGCCTGATGGACGGCATCGTAGATCATGAAATCCTCCTCCGGGAAGCGTCCGCAGAAGTGTGGGCGCAGCAGGGGGAGGATATAATTTTTGGGGTGGATGACCGCGCCCAGCATCCCGTCATGTTCCTCGAAACGCACAAAGCCCTGAAACTTGTCTACCTCCCAGTCCAGACTTTTTTTCATGGCGTAGAGGGGCGCGACCACCGGGTGTCCCTCCCGCTTGACCGTGCCCGGGCCCAGCGCAAAGGCCAGATGCAGAAACCGGAGCAACAGCAGCTCCTTGTCCTCCTGCCCGGAGAGAAAATCTCGGCTGACGAGGTACTCGGTCTCTGCGCCCAGCTTTTTGCCAAAGCTGGCGAATACCCGCCGGGCAACGGCGGGGTCGGTGGCAATGTCCTTGACCGGGTAGAGGGTGGCCGTTTCCCGCTGGGGCGTCCACACCGCAAAGGGAAGTTCGTGCTGGGCAAAGCTTTCGTACACGCAGCACAGAAAACCCTCAAAGCTGCCGTCGTACAGGTAGACCACATCGGCATCGTGCAGCTTGCGCGCCCCCTTGGGGCTTACAGCGCCTTGGCAAGACATTGCACTGCCTCCTCCCTTACCATGCGGACGGCCGCCCGGGGCGGCACGCCCTGCCCGATGAGGTTATCCACGGCGGGCGGGCTGAACAGGCTCAGCTGCTCGCAGCTGCCGCTGAATACGTTGGGGTCGATGAGCGCCCGGGTAATGCGCTCCCGCCCGGCACTGCCGCGCCCCGGGTGCGCCCCGGAAAAGCCCCGGCAGATGATGAAGTACTGCGCCCGCTTGAGCACCACGCCCATGCGTTTCAGCTCGTCCAGTCCCAGCGCCGCCTGCTTGCGGGCGCGCCAGATGCGCCGGGCGCTTTTGGGGCCGATGCCCGGCACCCGCAGCAGCATCTCGAAGGGGGCGCGGTTCACGTCCACCGGGAACAGCCCGTAGTGCTGCACCGCCCAGTTGCATTTGGGGTCCAGATAGGGGTTGAAGTTGGGGTTATCCTTATCTAAAATTTCGTCCGCCTCGAACTGGTAGAACCGCAGCAGCCAGTCTGCCTGATACAGCCGGTGCTCCCGCAGAAGGGGCGGCTTGGTGTCCAGTGCGGGCAGGCGGGTGTCCTCGGCTACCGGGATGTAAGCGGAGTAGAACACCCGCTTCAGCCCGTATTTGTGGTACATCCCCTCGGTCAGTTTTAAGATGTGGTAGTCCGTCTCCGGCGAAGCGCCTACGATCATCTGGGTGCTCTGCCCGGCGGGGGCGAACTTGGGCGCGTGGCGATAAAGGGTAAGTTCCTCCCGGCTGGCAGCGCCGGATACCGCGATCTGCTTCATGGGGCGGAAGATGGAATGCCGCCCCTTGTCCGGGGCCAGCAGGTTCAGGCTGCGCTCGCTGGGCAGTTCCACGTTCACGCTCAGACGGTCAGCCAGATACCCCAGCTGCTGCAAAAGTTCCGGGCTTGTGCCCGGGATGGCCTTGGCGTGGATGTAGCCCCCAAAGCGGTATTCGCCCCGCAGCAGTCGCAGCACCGCCAGCATCCGCTCGGTGGTGTAGTCCGGGGTGCCCAGTACCGCACTGGACAAAAACAGCCCCTCGATGTAATTGCGGCGGTAGAACTCCATGGTCAGCTCTGCCAGCTCCCGGGGCGCAAAGGTGGCGCGGGGGATATCGTTGGAGCGGCGGTTGACGCAATAGCCGCAGTCGAAGGAGCAGCAGTTGGTCATCAGCACCTTGAGCAGGCTGACGCAGCGGCCATCGGCGGTAAAGGCGTGGCAGCAGCCCGGGGCATAGCAGCTGCCCACCGTGCCCGGGCGCGCGGTGCGGGACGCCCCGCTGGAAGTGCAGGCAACGTCATATTTGGCGCTGTCCGCCAGAATGGTCAGCTTGTCCATCAGGGTCTGTTCCATGCAGAATGCACCTCCAAAGGGGATAAAACCGGGAAAAAGGGTCAAAAAATAAAGCCATGCGCAAAACAGCAGATGGCTTTATGAAGATAGGGGGGACGTCTTTGACAAAAAGCAAGCGCTTACCGGAACAAAAGCCTTCCCCCGTCCGGGGGAAGCCTTCAGCAGCGAAATTTTAAATCGCCCGGCTTACCACTTGGCTTTGGTCTCCACCACGCGGCCTGCAATGTGCAGGTGGTTCAGGTCCTCGCCCCTGATGACCATTTCATGATAGGCGGGGTTGAAGGGCTGCAGCACCACGCAGTTGCCGCGCTGGATGTAGCGCTTCAGGGTGCCCTCGCCCTCATCGCCGTAGATCAGCACGCCAAGATCGCCGTTTTCCAGCGTGTCCTGCCGGTGCACCAGCGCAAGGTCGCCGTCCTGAATGCGGGGCTCCATGCTGTCGCCGCGCACCACCAGATAAAAATAGTTGGAGGGGTCCTTCACGCGGGCGTACTCCTGCCCATAGTCCTCTTCAAAGGCCAGTGCGCCGTAACCGGCCTTCACCGTGCCGATGACCGGGATCAGGCTCTCGGTGTAGCTGCCGAAAAAGCGCTCCTCGGGGGCAGAAACGTTGCTGACCGGGCGGTACAGCCCCAGCAGATAGTCCGCCGTGGTGTTCAGCAGCTCCGCAATGCGGGCCACAGTGGAGGGATCGGGGGAGGACTTGCCGCTTTCCCACTTGCCGACAGCCTGCTGGGTGACCCCCAGTCTGGAGGCAAGCTCCGCTTGGCTGACGCCCTGCTTTTTGCGGCACTGCTTCAATAGCTCTGAAAACGACATGATGATGCTCCTTTTCCCAATGGGTGGTTTATGTTGGTTTTATTATACAACAAAAGGGTGTTTCTGTAAAGAGAAAATCCAAAAAAACTTCGAATAAAGGTTGTGATAAATGCGCCTGCTGTGCAGCTATCGTACAGAAAAAAGAAAAATTTGCATAAGGGCTTGACAGAACGGCGCAAATCTGGTAAAGTAAATAGGCATTCGACACGGCGTAACGCGAGTGTCCACAAGGAGAGATGTCCGAGTGGTTTAAGGAAGCAGTCTTGAAAACTGCCGTACGGCAACGTACCGTGGGTTCGAATCCCACTCTCTCCGCCATTTTTTATTGAATAAGTGTAACGCACTTTGCTCTGGAGTAGTACTCAAGAGGCCGAAGAGGCGCCCCTGCTAAGGGCGTAGGTCGTCTAAACAACGGCGCGAGGGTTCAAATCCCTCCTACTCCGCCAAGAAAATCCCTCGTAGTTTCGTGAAAACTGCGGGGGATTTTCCTTTTTGTAGCGTTTTTACTCGTGAAAAAAGGGGTTCTGAAAAGCCCGCGTTTGCGCAGCAATGAAAGCCCCAGTGGGGCTTTTAAGCGGCAGAGCGGTCTGCGCAAGCAGATGGAGGGGCTTTGCCCTGACAAGCTCCGCAGGCTTTTCAGAACCCCAAAATTATAAATAATCTTTCCGCTGAATATGCCCAGAGCAATGCGGAGGGCATTCCCAATCGTCTTGTCTTGCAGCGGTGAGCCAGCTGAACCGGAAAAGCTTTACAGCAGCAGGTTCGTGATGCCTGCCAGCACCAGCAGGTGCACCGGGTAGAACCAGTAAAAGGCCTTCTTTTGCAGCGGACTGCACGCGCCGCGCTGCCCGTTGTAGAACCAGACCAGCACAAAGGCCAGCGGGGCGGTGAGCTCGAACATAAACAGCAACGCGCCCGCGAGGCACTGCCACTTGCGGTTTGTGCGGGTCAGGTACAGCGCGCAGATGATGATCACGCCGCTGGCGTTGTAGTCGGTAGTGGTAGCCAGCGCCAGCGCGGCGCACCCGCCCGCCCACACAAGCCCCTGCCAGCCGGGCAGGCCGTTTTCCTTTTCAAAGTGCTTGAGTCCTGCCATGGCCAGCACGCCCAGCGCCAGCGTCCAGTAAACATTCTGCGCGCCCGGGAAAAGGGGGGTGCGGAAGAACGCAAGGTCAAAGGGTACCTCGCTCAAAAGGCCGAACAGCACCAGCCGCCCAAGGTAGCCCTTGACGTTGTGGGTGTGCACAAAGCCCTCCACCAGCAAAAAACAGAACAGCGGAAAGGCCAGCCGCCCGGTGAAGCGCAGCACCATGTCCAGCCGGTACAGCGGATAGGCAGAAAGGGCGTCTTGAGAGAGGGTGCCGGCATCCAGCCCGGGCGTAAGGATGCCTGCCTCGATGCAGGACGCGCCGATGTGGTCCACCAGCATGGTAATGCAGGCAATGGTTTTAAGAGCAGTGCCGCTGAAAGTGCGGCGCGGGGAAAGTGCAGTCATAAAAAATACCTCGTTCAGGTCGTTAAAAATCGTTACAGGAACTATAACGGAGGAAAGGCGGCATTTCCTGCAAAAATCGCGGCAAAATCTGCACAGAACGTGCAAAAATCGGGGCAAAATGCTTGACAGAAAAGGCGCGGGATAGTACAATCAAGAAGATAATTGAACTATCTCAAATGAAAGATGAAAAAGATTCACAGAGAATCGGGCGTCTCCGAACCAGTAAAGGCGGAAGGAGGCTTTGGGCATGACGCTTTTTTCCTACGAAATTTTTGATGCCGTGGCCCGGCAGGGCAGCTTCAACAAGGCGGCACAGCAGCTGCACCTGACCCCCTCGGCCATCAGTCACGCCATTGCCGTAATGGAGGAGGAGCTGGGCTTTGCCCTGTTCAACCGCGGCAAAAACGGCGTATCCATGACCAGCTACGGCGCTTCCCTGTATCCCTCTATCCGCGAGGTGCTCAACAGCGACGAGGCGCTGAAGCAGAGCATTGCCCGCCTGAACGGTCTGGAAAAGGGCAAGGTGAAGCTGGGGGTATTCAACTCGGTGTGCGCTTCGCTGCTGCCCGGGCTGCTGAAAAGCTTTGCGGCGCATTATCCGCAGATCGAGATCGAAGTATATCAGGGCACCTACGATGATGTCAAGGAATGGCTGCGCACCGGTCAGGTGGACATCGCCTTCCTGTCCTCCACCTGCCGGGAGGAGTTCAACCTCACCGAGCTGTTCCGGGAGCCGCTGCTGTGCATCGTGCCGCAGGACTGGCCGGAGCCGCAGGACGGCGTAATGACCCCGGCGCTGATGAACGGCCAGAGCTTTGTGGTGCAGTGCGACGCCACCGACGCCGAGATGCGCCAGTTCCTCAAGAAATACAAGATCGGCACCGAGCGCCGCTGCCACGTCATCGACGACCAGTCCAACATCGCCATGGTGGAGGCCGGGCTTGGCATCTCCATCATGCCGCAGATGCTGCTGCGGGACTGCAAGGCCGCCGTCAAGGTGTACCCCATCGAGCCGGAGGAGTACCGCGTGGTGGGCTTGGCCGTGCAGCGCCCGGCCTCCATGGCTCCCGCCGTGGAGCAGATGTTCCACCACATCGTGGAGTACTGCCACGAACTGGATCTTTCGCTGTAATAAAGAATATTCTTGTATCTGTCAACTGGGAAGTTCTGCGGAGCTTCCCGGTTGATTTTTTACAGAGAGTGTAGAGAAAAAGCGGCAGTTACAGCGCTGTGGGGTAGGAGGTGGTAGCCGAGGGATGTTCTCTTTTGACACCAAAAGAGAACCAGAAAAGTGCCAGCGATTTCGACGCGCTGGAGCCACGAAAAAGGGGCTGCTCGCCCCTTTTAACCCCAAAGAGGAGGGCTACACCGGAAAAAACTGAAGATTCACGCCTGTTCGGCGTGAAGATCTTTTAACCGTTTTTTCCGGCTCCGCCGATTTGAAGCCCCTCAGTCGCTGCGC
>ONZW01000474.1_pt1 | contig 30280 bp, 26 predicted proteins | sample 1671071 | NCBI WGS metagenome assembly ONZW01 (sample SAMN06348119, study PRJEB24527) | human gut metagenome | biome: human gut; feature: ankylosing spondylitis patient; material: feces | host: Homo sapiens | place: China | collected 2015-10
ATATTTAAATTTATTTTGCGTATTGGTGAAGCACTAGTATAATAACTGCGAGCTTTTTGCATGAGATTAGCATCAAAAACTTTAAATATACGGTCATGTGGGTGTACGCGATTTGGTACAGGAATGATGACTTCCATGCCAGCACTAGCAGAAGTTATTTCTTTATTTTTATAGATGATTTTAGATACATTAGTACTTACACGACCGCCGACTTTTACCCAGAAATCAATAGTATCACCGATATTTACATCATCAGTGAGTTTCATGATAGCTTGACGTTTATTATCATCATAGCGAATTACTCTACCTACGAGGCGACCACGATTGTTTGGTCGTTTATCGCTCATCATGAATTTACCTTGTTTTTTCTCTAAGTAAGCAGTAGTAAAATCACGATTGAATATTTGAGAAAGATTTTTTTGAATATCTTCTTGAACTTCTGTATGGCTATAATAAGAGTCGATTTTTTGGCGGTAAGCGTCAACAACGACAGCTACATATTCTGGTTTTTTCATGCGTCCTTCAAGTTTTAAAGAAACGACACCAGCTTCGATAAATTCAGGAATTAATTCAAGTGTATTCATGTCGCGAGGACTCAATAAATATTGTCCAGCATCTTTTAAAACATTGTTATTATTTTTATCAACTAAAGTATAAGGTAGACGACATGGTTGAGCACAGCGACCACGGTTACCACTTCTGCCACCAATCATACTGCTCATTAAGCATTGACCGGAATAGCATACACATAAGGCACCATGAGCGAAAACTTCAATTTCTACGTCGCTATTACGGCAGATATGAATAATATCTTTTAATGTTACTTCACGAGATAAAACGACACGTGAAAAACCAAGTTCTTGAAGAGCAAGAACACCAGCTAAATTATTCACTGTCATTTGTGTACTAGCGTGTAATGGTAAATCAGGAGCTACAAGTTGAGCCAAACGTGCAGCACCTAAATCTTGAACGAGTACAGCATCAGCACCTATTTCATAAAGAAAACGAAAATAATCTGCAAGTGCAGGTATTTCAGAATTGTCTACTAAAGTATTTACAGTTACATGGATTTTTACATTGCGTAAATGAGCAAATTCAATGGCTTTTTTTAAGCCTTGTTCATCAAAATTATTGGCATAAGCTCTTGCACCGAACATTTTGCCTGAAAGATAAATAGCATCAGCACCACTTTCTACAGCGGCTTTTAATGCTTCCATACTTCCAGCAGGGGCTAATAATTCTATCAAAATATTTTCCTCCAGTTATTTTCTTAGCTTATTATAATACACAGAGTATAAAAAATAAATGGTAGTGCCATTAAAATGCCTACCATTAGTGTATGTCTTCATGTTATTTTTTAGCTTATTTATGTTTATTAGAGCGATTTTCATCAAGAATATCCCAAAATTCATTATAATCTTTTTTCAAACGAATTAATTGTTCAGCTATTTGAAGTGCCGTCAATACTGCTACTCTATCTGGTGGCAAATATTGGTTTTGTTTAGTCATAAGACGAATATTTTCATCTACTATTTTAGCAGCTTCTTGAATGTCATTGATATCACTATCTTTAGAATAGCGGAGAGGATATTTTACTCCCAAAATTTCTACAGTTACTTTGTTATTCATAAAATCACCTTAATATTTTAAAATAAGCCATGATATATTTAGTATATCAATATTATATACTAATACTATTTTTATAGCAAAGTATTTTACAAGATATTCATTTGACACTAATTTATATATTTTTTAAAATGTAATAAATATCTATGGAGAAGTAAAAAATGAAATTTAAATCATATATAAAACAAAAATGGTTATTATCAATTATAGCAGTAACTTTAATGATTGTTTATTACATGAATTTTATTCAACTACCTCCTGCTGTATCTGTGGAATTGCAACAAAACTATAAATATAAATTGATTTTGATACCATTAGATACAAGACCGCCATGTCAAAAAATGGTGGTAGATGCAGGAAAGATGGCAGGTGTACAGATTATAACACCGCCGTCAGAGATAATGGATTATTATACTAAAGAAGGCGATACAAAAAAAATACAAAAATGGCTGATGGATAATATTGATAAATCAGATGGGGTAATTGTGTCTATTGACCAATTATTGCATGGAGGTTTATTAGCTTCACGTGAATCAGGGACAAAACAAGATGAGTCGCAAATTTTATTAAATTTTATGCGTGATTTGAAAACAAAAGCGAAAGATAAACCAATTTATGCTTTTAATGTTTTGCCAAGGATAACACCACCGCCAACTTTAGAAAGTGATAGTAAAAAAATGATAAAAATATCTCGTCTTATTGATGAGATAAGTATTTTTGAAAATGAAGATGATATAAAATTATTGGCAGATTTAAAAGAAGATATAAAACAAGAAGACTTAGATATTTATTTAGATTTATTTAGACGCAATACAGCTTTAAATAAAGAATTAATAAATTTAGCTAAAGAAGGCATTATAACAAAATTAGTGATTGGTCAAGATGATGGTGAAGATTTTGGTATACCAAATATGGAAAAGAAAAGTCTTATAAATTATGTTCATTCTTTGGGGATTAGTAATGATGTTGTGATGATAACTAAAGGTGCAGATGAGGTGGCTTTATCACTATTAGCTAATTTTGTGCAGACAAAAACAAATTATCAACCTAAAGTCTATGTAGAGTATAATGATGAGAAAGCTATGCGCACAGTTATGCCGTTTATGGCAGGTTCAGTAGGTTCTACAGTAGAAGAAAAATTAGTGATGGCAAATGCTAAAAAAGTAAATTCACCACAAGAAGCTGGCTTGATTTTATATGTTTTTATTGGCAATGATGAAAATATGTCTATACAGAGACAATCTGCATTAAAGATAAAAAAATATTTAGAGCAAGGTAAAAAAGTCGCTTTAGTTGATTTAAGTAAGCATTTTTCAGCAAATGAAGTATTATTTCCTACATTATTAAAAGAAGATGTGCCGATTAATGAATTAACTTCTTATGCTGGTTGGAATACAGCTAGTAATTCTATTGGTACAGCACTGGCGAATGCTGTTATTTATAAGGCGATAAGACCAACATTTAATACAACAAATGATATGCTGGCTGTAGAGTATAATCGTTTAAATATAAATTATGAGAGATTTCTAGAAGATTATTATTATCTAAAAGAAGTGATTGATGTAATGAATATTACCTTGAAAAATCATGGTTATGAAAATGTAAATGATTTAGATATGGAACATAATTATATTTGGATGAATAAATTACTACAATCTGATATGCAAAAGAGAGCAAATCAATTAAATAATAGTGAAGTTTTTAAAATGCCTTTTAAAGTGCAAACACCAGAGGGAGTATTTGACTTGACTATTCGCAATTTGCAGGTTGATGTATTTTTCCCATGGCCAAGGACTTTTGAAGTATATTTAGATGTAAGATTAAATTTATATAGATTAAATAATTAAATATACAAATTTAAGGAGTGACTTTTTTGGTAGAAACATTGATTATGGTATTAGGTGTAATAGCAGGATTTAGCCTGTTAAAAGTGAAAGAACATAGGCGAATAGCTGTGGTAAATTTAAATAATAAGGTACAGTTAATAGCAGTAGCTTTGATTATTTTTATCATGGGAATAAATTTAGGTAGTATGGAAGATTTTGCACATAAGATGCTGACCATGGGATTACAAAGTTTAGTATTTGCTATAATTCCTACAGTGTTTTCAGTAATTATAGTATATATTTTTAGCAAATTATTTATTGTAAAAAATTAAATAGTAAAAGAAGGTTTGTAGATGGTTTATATTGCATTATGTGCATTAATTTTAGGAATTATTTTTGGTCAATTTGTACTTGATAGTACATGGCATGATTTATGTAGTGAATTAGCAGATTATGTCTTATATTTATTGATGTTTTCTGTAGGTATAAGCGTGGGTATGAATGAATCAATAATTGAGAAGATAAAAAATTATAATTTGACAATATTATTGATTCCTATAGGTGTAATTATTGGGTCTGTTTTTGGCGGATTTATTTGCAGTTATATTTTTGATATGAATTTGGTGTATAGTTTATCTATTGGTGCATCTATGGGCTGGTATAGTTTATCAGGGGTAATGCTTGAATCACTAGCAAATGCACAGATAGGCACAATAGCCTTTTTGAGTAGCTTGATGAGAGAATTTATCGCTTTTATGATGATTCCAGTTTTAATAAAATATTTAAATACATATGCAGCTATAGCAGCGGCAGGAGCTACAAGTGAAGACACTACTTTGCCAATGCTTATAAAATACAGTAGTGAAGAATTTATTATTATATCTGTAATTAATGGTGTATTATGTTCAGTAGCCGTACCAATTTTAATAAACTTTTTCTTTTCCACATTATAAAATTAATAAAAAAGCTGTAACATTGAGAAATTCTCTTTGTTATAGCTTTTATTTTTTTGTACAACACTTGTTAAATTTAAATAAGCAAAATGTCTTTTGGCTTTTACGTGCAAGATGAATTCAAATACAACACTTGTTAAAGTTAAATTCTTCAATTTTGCCATAACATCATCTTCTATTCAAAATTCAAATACAACACTTGTTAAAGTTAAATTTATATACTTCACCTACACCAGCACCAATATAATATATTCAAATACAACACTTGTTAAAGTTAAATATTATCACCTACTCCTTTATTACCAACGTAGTATATTCAAATACAACACTTGTTAAAGTTAAATTCCGCTGGTTTCCAACGGAGTTCGTCAATCTTTCATTCAAATACAACTCTTGTTAAAGTTAAATTCAGGGAAATGGTGAACAAAATACTAATACTACAAATTCAAATACAACTCTTGTTAAAGTTAAATAGATATAGAGATAGATAAAGATATAGAGATAGATAAATTCAAATACAACTCTTGTTAAAGTTAAATCCAATATCTTCTAAAGTTCTTTTTAAACATTGTATAATTCAAATACAACTCTTGTTAAAGTTAAATAATGGGATTTGCATAAACAAAATAATCTAAAACTGGTATTCAAATACAACTCTTGTTAAAGTTAAATAGATGGACGTATTACACGTATACCTTATTCAGAATAATTCAAATACAACTCTTGTTAAAGTTAAATTGAGAGATTATCACAAGCCATATGCGACCATTCGTATATTCAAATACAACTCTTGTTAAAGTTAAATAAAAACTAGAAGCGTGGGAAAGACCTTCAAAAATGTAATTCAAATACAACTCTTGTTAAAGTTAAATTCTTGAATTGTAGCTTGCGTATAATAATACAAATGTATTCAAATACAACTCTTGTTAAAGTTAAATTCTTGAATTGTAGCTTGCGTATAATAATACAAATGTATTCAAATACAACTCTTGTTAAAGTTAAATTGCCAACATTGACAAAATGGTCGCACCCAAATTGAATTCAAATACAACTCTTGTTAAAGTTAAATTCTTTTTGGTGCCTTAGATTTAACCTTGCAATCATAATTCAAATACAACTCTTGTTAAAGTTAAATATAAACTACTGCTAGTGCATCTCCCATTGCACATTTTATTCAAATACAACTCTTGTTAAAGTTAAATCTAAAAATTGACTATCTTCGTTATTATTCTTAAATAAATTCAAATACAACTCTTGTTAAAGTTAAATTTAAATTATCCGTTTCATATTCATCAAAACATTTTAATTCAAATACAACTCTTGTTAAAGTTAAATCTGCACGGCTAGTATAAGCTTATTTATTCTGCTTCAATTCAAATACAACTCTTGTTAAAGTTAAATTATAGAATCAGATATTACTTTCTCCCAATTTGCCAAATTCAAATACAACTCTTGTTAAAGTTAAATATCTATGTGGAATGGTAACCACCTGTAATAAAGTTCATTCAAATACAACTCTTGTTAAAGTTAAATTATTTGTTCAATAATATTTTGGCATTCTCCAATGATATTCAAATACAACTCTTGTTAAAGTTAAATTGAGTGATACTACAGGTATGTGGACAAATATTACCGAATTCAAATACAACTCTTGTTAAAGTTAAATGTTTTTTTACTGGGTGTGATTAATAATGGAATTAAAATTCAAATACAACTCTTGTTAAAGTTAAATGGAAATTATCGACTCTGCACGTACTCAATACCTTGTATTCAAATACAACTCTTGTTAAAGTTAAATCCTTGCAACGGCAAGCAGAAAATACACAGGAAAGTTATTCAAATACAACTCTTGTTAAAGTTAAATTTAGAAGTTAAATATGCATTATCACATTCTTGGATCATTCAAATACAACTCTTGTTAAAGTTAAATTAAATACCCAGTAAAACATTCTAAAATTGGTTCTAATTCAAATACAACTCTTGTTAAAGTTAAATTTTCTTAGCTTGCCGATTGGATCTCCTTCTTGATATTCAAATACAACTCTTGTTAAAGTTAAATCTTCATTTTTTTTACATCGTAAAAAATTAAATTTATATTCAAATACAACTCTTGTTAAAGTTAAATCCAAAAAGTGTTTATAATATTCAAGTAACACAACAATTCAAATACAACTCTTGTTAAAGTTAAATTAGAAGTTTTGCTGGTACACCATTTTATGTTTCTAAATTCAAATACAACTCTTGTTAAAGTTAAATCAGTAACACGTGGCGAAAATATTGACGCAGTAGTATTCAAATACAACTCTTGTTAAAGTTAAATAGACCTTCAAAGTTTTTTTCTTTTGGTTCTGTTTTCATTCAAATACAACTCTTGTTAAAGTTAAATATACCGCCAAACGCTACAAACCTGCGTTTATAGCAAATTCAAATACAACTCTTGTTAAAGTTAAATGCGGAGACGGCGTAGATAGTATAATTTTGATAAAATTCAAATACAACTCTTGTTAAAGTTAAATTTCACAGGAACATCTTTTAAAGTGAAATTACCAAAAATTCAAATACAACTCTTGTTAAAGTTAAATACCTTCCCGACTTTATTTACTCAGATATATTATCTCCATTCAAATACAACTCTTGTTAAAGTTAAATGCCTTTATTTTTTTACATATAATCGTAACTGTAGAAAATTCAAATACAACTCTTGTTAAAGTTAAATTACTGCTGGAGTAGTTCCTGCTGTAAATGCAATGCTTATTCAAATACAACTCTTGTTAAAGTTAAATATAGCAATTCTTTGAAAGTTATTTATATTATCCGATTCAAATACAACTCTTGTTAAAGTTAAATTCTACACAATCAAGGGAAAAGAATTACTCTCATTTTATTCAAATACAACTCTTGTTAAAGTTAAATAGGTGTAAATCTAGCTCCAGGTAGTTTCAATGTTACATTCAAATACAACTCTTGTTAAAGTTAAATGATACTAGCAGCAGTCCCCAAAAGTGTCGGAAACCAATTCAAATACAACTCTTGTTAAAGTTAAATTTTGATACATCAATGTTTCGTAAAAGTGCATTAGAAATTCAAATACAACTCTTGTTAAAGTTAAATAAATCTACCTTTAAAAAATCCATTTTCCAAAGGTTTATTCAAATACAACTCTTGTTAAAGTTAAATATACAGAAAGAGTTTATGGAATTTAATAAAGCATAATTCAAATACAACTCTTGTTAAAGTTAAATGTAGTGATTATATGATTTTAAAAACTAAATTATAATTCAAATACAACTCTTGTTAAAGTTAAATGTGCCTAGTTTAAATAAATTTGTATACCAATAGAAATTCAAATACAACTCTTGTTAAAGTTAAATTTATAATGTTACACAAGTGCTTTTTTGATTAGGATATTCAAATACAACTCTTGTTAAAGTTAAATAAAAAGCAAGTGATTTAGTAAAATTTCAACAGAATTCAAATACAACTCTTGTTAAAGTTAAATATAGTTATTGTGATAATTTGATTATAAATAATATCATTCAAATACAACTCTTGTTAAAGTTAAATTACCATCAGGCAAAGTAAAGGGAACTAATAATTTATTCAAATACAACTCTTGTTAAAGTTAAATCTTTTAAATCCATTTTTGGCAGATTGAAGTAAGAATCCATTCAAATACAACTCTTGTTAAAGTTAAATTCACCCATTGTGATTGTTACTTGCGGTGTTAGTTGCATTCAAATACAACTCTTGTTAAAGTTAAATGTTAATTTACTATTTAATTCAGCCTGCAATTGCTGAATTCAAATACAACTCTTGTTAAAGTTAAATTTGCTATTGCTTGTATAACTTTTGAAATCTGTCCAATTCAAATACAACTCTTGTTAAAGTTAAATTATCTTCGATATGCTCACAGAAGAAACAGCTGTAGAATTCAAATACAACTCTTGTTAAAGTTAAATATATTATTTTTATGGTATTTTTATGTTGACATTAATTCAAATACAACTCTTGTTAAAGTTAAATTTGTTACGCACCCATTTTTTACATAATTAAAACAATTCAAATACAACTCTTGTTAAAGTTAAATCAAAAATAGCGTTTATAAATTCCTCATTAGAGTAGTATTCAAATACAACTCTTGTTAAAGTTAAATCAAATTTTGTCGCCTTCAATTACATATTGTCTAAAAATTCAAATACAACTCTTGTTAAAGTTAAATTGTTATAAATAGTTCTGTAGGAACAACAGCGATGAAATTCAAATACAACTCTTGTTAAAGTTAAATTACTTACGAACTATTGTATATAGAAAGTATAAAAAAATTCAAATACAACTCTTGTTAAAGTTAAATACAAGAAAGGTAAGAAAGAAAAATAATAAAAAGGATATTCAAATACAACTCTTGTTAAAGTTAAATCAAAACCCATTATAATAAATAAAGATTTTATCACTATTCAAATACAACTCTTGTTAAAGTTAAATGCCAAAAGTAACTATGTTATTAAAAAAATTAAAACCATTCAAATACAACTCTTGTTAAAGTTAAATCTAAAACTTGCTGAGCACCACGAAATTCTAAAGAAATTCAAATACAACTCTTGTTAAAGTTAAATTTAATCCATTCAAATTCTTCATACAGATTACCAATATTCAAATACAACTCTTGTTAAAGTTAAATAAAAGTGTTTATAGGAACGTTTGGAGCAGTTGTGTTATTCAAATACAACTCTTGTTAAAGTTAAATGAATATAACTCGAACCGTTCCATTTTCTGTATTTACATTCAAATACAACTCTTGTTAAAGTTAAATTGCCAGTTTCATCGGCAATAGTTCCAGACATCTCTTATTCAAATACAACTCTTGTTAAAGTTAAATCGTCCTGCATACCTTTTTAATTGGTTATAAATAGATATTCAAATACAACTCTTGTTAAAGTTAAATCTAAATGCCTCTCTACCTTGTGGAGTAATTAAAGTCATTCAAATACAACTCTTGTTAAAGTTAAATACCAAGTTCTACGCTCCTTAAACACCGCTACTGCTATTCAAATACAACTCTTGTTAAAGTTAAATAAATGTTTCTAAAGCAAACATTTATTTTGAAAATTTATTCAAATACAACTCTTGTTAAAGTTAAATGCACAACAACAGGAAAATAAAAGAGGTGATATAGATATTCAAATACAACTCTTGTTAAAGTTAAATACAATTACAAAGTAATTTGGATTAAATTGTTTACCCAATTCAAATACAACTCTTGTTAAAGTTAAATCCGCATTTCCAATCAGTTTATTATAATCATCATGACATTCAAATACAACTCTTGTTAAAGTTAAATGGCAAAAACAATAAACCTAAAAAAGAACAGCAACAAAATTCAAATACAACTCTTGTTAAAGTTAAATCGGAAGTAGTTTCATTGCATGGAATAAAGGTGATAAATTCAAATACAACTCTTGTTAAAGTTAAATAAATATATTTTAACCTTGCTTAAAAATCGATTTGAATTCAAATACAACTCTTGTTAAAGTTAAATTATTCAAAAGATTAAAGTTAGCACTTCTAAGGCTCTATTCAAATACAACTCTTGTTAAAGTTAAATTGGGAACCTGGAGGAAACTCACCAAAAACTGTAGCTAATTCAAATACAACTCTTGTTAAAGTTAAATAAGACTACGTAAATTAAGATTAGACAAAGAATTATCATTCAAATACAACTCTTGTTAAAGTTAAATCATAATCAATGCTCCTTTTTACTCTTTTTTACCAATTCAAATACAACTCTTGTTAAAGTTAAATCTAGCATAGCTATGCCACTGTTTATCGTCTTCAAGTATTCAAATACAACTCTTGTTAAAGTTAAATGTGCAACCTTTACCAGCATGACAATCTGGCATAATAATTCAAATACAACTCTTGTTAAAGTTAAATGTAAACTCTTCAAACCTTTTAACAATAAGGTCGCATATTCAAATACAACTCTTGTTAAAGTTAAATCACCGTATGTGTATTGCTTTGCATATTCATAATCTTATTCAAATACAACTCTTGTTAAAGTTAAATTGGATTATTTAAAAAATATCAATACATGGCAACGCTATTCAAATACAACTCTTGTTAAAGTTAAATAAAAAGACACGTATAAAACGTGCCTTTAATATTATTATTCAAATACAACTCTTGTTAAAGTTAAATACGTGCAGAAGGTTTAGTTTATCCTATGTTTTATAAATTCAAATACAACTCTTGTTAAAGTTAAATTTATAACAGGGCTTGCAACAGAAAGTAAAGATATCAAATTCAAATACAACTCTTGTTAAAGTTAAATGCGGTTTTTACACCGCCTATAAAATCACGTCTTTAATTCAAATACAACTCTTGTTAAAGTTAAATTTAACTATGTTAGCATAATTAACACAGTTCTTAAAATTCAAATACAACTCTTGTTAAAGTTAAATATAACTACAGTAAATAATGTATCAAGAGCTGAATAATTCAAATACAACTCTTGTTAAAGTTAAATCAGTTTTACCAAAACGTGCAAGGTTCATACCTAAATATTCAAATACAACTCTTGTTAAAGTTAAATCAGTTGACTTATTAATAACTGATGAAGCTATTGCATTCAAATACAACTCTTGTTAAAGTTAAATTCATCTGTCGCATTTTCTGTTTTAGCTGGCATACAATTCAAATACAACTCTTGTTAAAGTTAAATATACATTCTTAATAAAGATTCTGTTGCCAAAATTGCATTCAAATACAACTCTTGTTAAAGTTAAATGCCAGTAAAATTAACACTTTTATAAATAATTATAGTTTATAAAGGTTGAAATATCAATATTTATATGATTTTTTACCAGCGATTGAGGATTTTGGATGATTTTTAATAAATCCTTTATTTATAAGGCTTTTAGGTTTTAAACTAAAAAATGGCTGGAAAAATAAAAAAGGCACTTGTTTACACAAATGCCTTTAAATAATTATTTTACATTAGCAAAAGCTTGTTTTAAGTCATCTAAAATATCATTGATATCTTCAAGACCTACAGAGAAACGAACCATACCGCTATTGATACCAGCTGCTTCGAGTTGTTCATCTGTCAATTGACGATGTGTTTCACTTGCTGGGTGAAGAACACAAGTACGAATATCGGCAACATGAACTTCATTAGAAGCTAATTTTAAGGAATCCATGAATTTAACAGCGTTTTCTTTGCCACCTTTGATTACAAAAGTGATAACACCACTGCAACCTTTTAAATATTTTTTAGCAAGAGGATAAGATTCATTGCTTTCAAGTGCAGGATACATAACGCTTTCTACTTTATCATTGCTTTCTAAATATTTAGCAACAGTAAGAGCATTTTCGCAGTATTGTTTCATACGTACAGGTAAAGTTTCTAAACCTAAGTTTAATAAGAATGCAGAATGTGCAGCTGGATAGCAACCGAAATCACGCATTAACTGCATTCTAGCTTTTAAAATATAAGCTTGTTTACCATAAGTTTTTGTATAGGAAAGACCATGATAAGATGGATCTGGTTCTACTAATTCAGGGAAATTACCATTGTCCCAATTAAAATTACCGCTATCAACGATTACGCCACCGATTTGAAGTGCATGACCGTCCATATATTTACTAGTGGAATGAGTAACAATATCAGCACCAAATTCAAATGGTTTGCATAAGATAGGAGTTGCAAAAGTGTTATCCACAATCAAAGGAACACCATGAGCATGAGCGATATTTGCATAACGTTCGATATCAAAAACAGTCAATGCGGGATTAGCTAAAGTTTCACCAAAAACAGCTTTAGTATTAGGTTTAAAAGCAGCATGAATTTTTTCATCAGTAGCATCATGACCAACAAAGATACATTCAATACCTAATTTTTTTAAAGTGAAAGCGAAAAGATTTACAGTACCACCATAGATTTGAGTAGTAGAAATAAAGCTATCACCAGCATTACAGATATTTAAAATAGCAAGTAAGTTAGCAGCTTGACCAGAAGTAGTACACATAGCACCAACGCCACCTTCAAGGTCAGCAATTTTATTTTCAACAGCCATGACTGTAGGATTAGCAAAACGAGAATAAATTAAAGATTTAGTAGGTTCATCGAAAACAGCAGCAACATCATCAGTAGAGTCATAAACATATGTAGTGCTTTGCACAATTGGCATGACACGAGGTTCAGTATTTTTAGGGCTGTATCCAGAATGTAAACATTTAGTAGCGTCTTTCATAAAAAAATAGCCTCCTTAGTAAAATATAAATTATATTATAAAACATTATAGACAAAATAGAAAGTATTTATATACATGAAGAAAATTATTTATTGTAAATATGTTTAAGAGCTGAATATATTTTTAGATAAAAAGAAAAAACTAGCAAGTAAAATAAATACCTGCTAGTTTTTTGTTTAAACATCTTTAGAAGAAATATATTTAATAATACCAAATCCTAAAATCAAAGTTAAAGCACAGATAAAAATTTCTTCATTTTGCGGAATACCTGGATAAAGCTCCAAGATAGAACCTAAAATGAATCCAAGGATAATTAAAAAAGTAGGTTGAGGATAGTTTTGCATAAGATTTTCTAATAATTTAGTAGTTAGTAAAATACCCACAACTAGACCAAATCCTAATGGAATTAAAAATGGTAAATAAAATTCAGAAGCTGCACGCATAGTTTCATCATATAATCCCATCAATAAAAGCATATAAGAAACGCTTATTCCTGGTAAAACAAGTGCAATAGCAGCTATAAAACCAGCAACAACTAATAATAAATAAGTGTACCAATTAGTAGCATCATTTGTAGTTACATTACTGATAGGAGACATTTCAAAAAACAGAACAATTAAAAAGCCAATAGCGACATATATAGGGACTGTCCAGGAAAATTTAGTTAATTTAGCCTCGCGAAACATCAAAGGCACACTGCCTGCTACAGCACCCATAAAGAAATAAAGCATAGGCATAGGATAAGTTTCAATTAAATGCAAAATAGGTTTAGAAAAAGAAACAATACCTATTAAAGAACCTGCTAAAAATATAGTTAAAAAAAGAGAATTTCTAAATTTATTTTTCATGAATGAACTTACAGAAGAAATTAATTTAGTATAAATCCCAAGTATCATAGCCATAGAACCGCCACTAACACCAGGAACTAGCATGGTAGAACCAACAACTAACGACTTAGCAAAAGTTACAACATAATTTCTCATAAAAGTAAACAAAACCCCTTCTAAAATAAAAAATGAATTGACAATAAAAAAGACATAGCCTATAAAAGGTTATGCCTAATATGAGATTTTCAAAACATACTATAATTGTATAGTTTGTAAAAAATAAAGTCAATTAACAAAGAAAGATTTTACAAATATTTTACAAAATCAAATTATCAATTAGAAAAGAAAATAAAAGACAGAAGACAGTGTAAAATAGAGGTAATTTAAAAGTAGCAAGCTTAGCAAAAGTCTAGACAAAAAAATAAATAAAAAGCGATGTAAAAACATCGCTCTAATTTAACCAAATAAAATCATATAATCACATATCATTTAAAATTTTAACGAAATCTTCCCTACAAACAGCCAAATTAAACTTTTGTCTTAAACTAGCACTGCCATACAAGCCATGAGTATACCACGTAGCATGTTTTCTCATCTCACGAGGACCAATATAATTGCCCTTCCATTTTAAAAGCATATCCAAATGTTCTAAAATAACCTGTTTTCTTTCATCAATGCTAGGTTCACCAGGATCGACACCAGTAAATAAAAATTCTTTAAAACGGCGGAAAATCCAAGGATTACCCTGAGCCCCGCGACCAATCATGACAGCATCACAACCAGTGCGTTCAAAAATATTTTTTAAATCCTGGCAAGTTCTAACATCACCATTACCAATTACAGGAATATCAACAGCCTGCTTAACTTCGCGAATAATATCCCAATCGGCATGACCACGATAAAATTCTTCCCTAGTTCTGCCATGAACAGCAATAGCATCAAGCCCAGCTTTTTGAGCAAGACTAGCCATTTCAACGACATTACAGTGTTCACTATCCCAGCCCTTACGCATTTTCACAGTAACAGGCATATCTTTTACAGCTTCACGCGTAGCACACATTATTTCATATGCTAAAACAGGATCTTTCATCAAAGCTGAACCCTCGTTATTGCGTACAATCTTCGGTGCAGGGCAACCCATATTTATATCAATCATATCGCAACAATTCAAAGAAGCTACAAAACTAGCTGCTTTATACATACGTTCAGGATTGCCACTGAATAATTGAATAGCTAAAGGTCTTTGTTCAGGAACAGTCTTTAACATTTCTAAAGTTCGTTCATTGCGAAAATTAATACCTTGGTCGCTGACCATTTCAGAATAAACGAGACCACAGCCCATACGTTGAGCTAAAATACAATAAGCAGTATCAGTTACACCAGCCATAGGTGCTAAAAATATGGGAGTAGTTATTTCTAAGTTTCCTATTTTCATAAATTATTTGAAGGCTTATTTTTTAACCTTTCTAAGTACCCCTTTCTTGAAGCAGCATTACGTTCATAGAGAACGCGAAGACCAGTCAAAGTTAAGAAATGATCTGTTTTATCAATAGTGCTAGACTCTTCCGCAATCATGCGAGCAAGTCCACCAGTTGCGATTACAGTCATATCTTTACCATATTCTTTTTTTATACGATTTACAATACCATCTATTTGCCCTACAGCCCCATAGATAATACCAGATTGCATATTTGTAATAGTATTATGGCAAATTACATTTTTAGGAGTAACAAGTTCTATACGAGGCAAATTAGCAGCCTTTTGGAATAAAGCATCTGCTGACATACCGATACCAGGAGCTATTACACCACCTAAAAAATCACCTTTATCATTTACTACATCAAAAGTAGTAGCAGTACCGATATCGATTACAATTAAAGGACCACCATATTGTTCAAAAGCACCAACAACATTTACAATACGGTCAGCACCTAAAAGGCGTGGATTTTCATAAACTAAGCGAATGCCAGTTTTTATACCAGGACCTACAAGTAATGGTTTTATTTTAAAATAACGTTCACACATTTTACTAATAGGAATAACAAGAGGTGGAACAACAGATGAGATAATAATATCATCAATATCGTTCATATCCATACCTTGGAAACGGAACAGTTCGTTTATGAGCATACCATACTCATCGCCAGTTTTTTGTCGGTCGGTGGAAATTCGCCAATGACGATAAAGTTTTTTACCATCATAAGCCCCCATAACGATATTACTGTTACCAATGTCAAAAACTAAAAGCATTTTATCCTCCATCTGTGAGTTTAGCGGTTTTGTACTGGTCGAATAGAAACATCGCCTGCTAACACACGTTTTATTTGTCCATCAATATTTACAAGAAGAGCACCATCATCATCAATATCCACGGCAATTCCTTCTAAGACTTCATTTGTGCCGATTACACGGATATGTTGATTTAAAGTAATGGAATATTTACGCCATTCATCAAGAATAGGTGCAAAACCTTCCTCTTGACAGATTATATACAAATGTTCTAAGTAATACAAGATTTTATTTAAAAGTTTTAAACGAGAAATTTTTTTACCTGTAATTTGACTCAAAGAAGTAGCGATATTTTGAATTTCTTCAGGCATTTCTTCTTTATCAATATTGACATTAATTCCCATACCAATAATGATGTAATTTATGCAATCCATTTCAGCATTCATTTCTGTCAAAATACCTACTAATTTTTTTCCTTCATATAAAACATCATTAGGCCATTTAATACCAACTTTTACACCAGTAACATCTTCGATAGCTTTGGTGATAGCAGTAGCAGCCATCAATGTGCATTTTGGTGCTTCTTGAGGTAAAAATTTTGGTTTTAAAATGACAGAAAACCAAATCCCTTTATATTTAGGAGAAAAGAAAGAGCGAGATAATCTGCCTCTACCACCACCTTGTTCTTCACTGATGATGATAGTACCATCTTTAACACCTTGAAGTGCTACTTTTTTAGCTTGAGTATTTGTGGAGTCTACAGTTTCAAAATATAAAATTTCAGAACCTAATATTTTAGTAGTGAGAGAAGATTTTATTTCTTCACTTGATAATAAGTCTGGAGAGTCAATCAAACGATAACCACTTCTAGGAACACTTTCAATATTATAGCCATTATCACGTAATGCTTTTATATGTTTCCAGATAGCAGTTCGAGATACTTTTAGCGTATCAGCTAAGTATTCACCAGATAAAAATTTGTTGCCATTTTGTTTTAATAAATTTAAGATTTGAGAACGCATAATAAAAATTGTTATAAAATAACAATAGCTACCCTCTTTTCTTTAAGATTTTGATAGGTGATATAAATATAATAAATAGATTAATAAAAATCTTGATTGTTAAAATATATAATAGCCTAACAAAGTCATATTCGCAATAAAGTTAGATAATAAATTTTAGAAGAAAAAAGGATTTTTACAAATTTTAGTAAAATATAATATATATATCTTTAAATATCTTTAAGAATTAGATTATATTTTATAAATTGGAGGTAGATTATGATGATGGCATTAAACTTTCAGGCAAAAAAACATGAAGAATTGATTATGTCACGCAAAAAAAATTGTACTGTTCGCTTAGGAGATGTTCGCAGTCAATATCCAGAAAGTTCTATAGTGTGGATTACTACTGGTAAAAAATATGAAGTGAAAAAAAGATTATATACAGCAATCATTGATAAAGTTCGCGTAAAAAAATTCGCTGAATTAACTTCAAGAGATTTAGGTCATCAAAATCCAGAAATTGATTCATTAGAAGGATTACGTTTAGATTTTGAAAATATTTATCAGCGTCGAATTACTTTAGATGATACTGTAACAGTAATATATTTTTCTGAAGTTCTTTAAGAAATTTTGAATAATAAGCTATTTTTTCATTTCTATATAATGGGAAAATAGCTTATTTATTGGGCTTTTGAAGGCATTGAAAAATTTTTTAAATTTTTTTCAAAAAAGTTGTTGACAAAATACTCTGTTATGCATATAATAATACATGTCGCTGATACAGCGGCAGACAAAAAACGTCAAATGCGGAAGTAGCTCAGTGGTAGAGCATCACCTTGCCAAGGTGAGGGTCGCGAGTTCGAGCCTCGTTTTCCGCTCCAGACGGCGGCATAGCCAAGTGGTAAGGCAGAGGTCTGCAAAACCTTTATTCCCCAGTTCAAATCTGGGTGCCGCCTCCAAATGAATTTATTATGCACTGTGTGATTGCACAGTGCATTTTTTGTTATATAATAAAATATTGAGCTGTAAAAAATATTAAATATAATTTTAAGGAGTTGTTTTTTTGCGTAATCGTGGTTTTGAAATAGTGAGTGATTTTAAAGATAAACATATAAATTTACCAACTCGAAAAACAAGTAAATCAGCAGGTTATGATATCGAAGCTGCTGAAGATAAAATTATAAAAGCTGGGCAAATGGCAGTAATTGCAACAGGATTAAAAGCTTATATGCAAGATGATGAATATTTAGGTATACATATTCGTTCTAGTTTAGCTTTTAAAAAGAATTTGAATTTAGTAAATTCTCAAGGTGTTATTGATGCAGATTATTATAACAATGAGGATAATGAAGGTCATATAATGATTGGTCTGATAAACTTTGGTGATGAAGATGTAGAAATTACTAAAGGTATGAGAATAGCTCAAGCCATTTTTTATAAATTTTTAACTATAGATGATGAAAAAAATGTTGATACTATAAGAAGTGGCGGTTTTGGTTCAACAGGAGAATAATATGCAAGATTTAGATTTATTTTCAGCAATGGCTAGTGAAAATAATGAAAGTATAAGTGAAAATACCATAGAGATAGATGAAGACTATCGTCCATTAGCTGAAAGAATGAGACCACGTAATTTTGATGAATATATAGGACAGGAAAAAATACTGGGTAAAAAATCATTTTTACGGAGAATGGTACAAGAAGATAAAATACCTTCGATGATTTTATATGGGCCTCCAGGTACAGGAAAGACAACGCTTGCGAAAATGATTGCAGGTATGACAAAAAGTGATTTTTCTCGACTAAATGCTGTGTCTGCTGGTATCTCTGATGTGCGTAAAATCATTGAAAAAGCTGATGAAAATAGAAGATATTATCATAAACGTACAATTATATTTTTAGATGAAATACATCGTTTTAATAAGGCTCAACAAGATGTATTATTGCCTTATGTTGAAGATGGTAGAATTATCTTGATTGGTGCTACTACAGAAAATCCGTATTTTGAAGTAAATCATGCGTTATTATCTAGAGTTCGTGTAGTGAAATTAGAATTATTAGATGAACAAAATTTAATTGATATCTTAAAAATAGCTTTAGGAGATAAAGTTCGCGGTTTAGGTAAATATGAATTTAAATATGATGATGAAATATTATCGATAATAGCTCAATATGCTGGTGGCGATGCTAGAGTGGCTTTAAATATATTAGAGCAAGCTGGTGATGTGGCATTAGAGCAAAATCATAATATAAATAAAGAAATTATTGAAAGTATTATCAGTGAAAAAATTCAAACATATGATAAAAACGGTGATAATCACTATGATATAGTATCGGCATTTATCAAGAGTATGAGGGGAAGCGACCCTGATGCGGCGTTGCACTATTTAGCAAGAATGTTAGTAGCAGGTGAAGATATTAATTTTATTGCTCGAAGAATTGCTATCTGTGCTTCTGAAGATGTGGGAAATGCAGACCCACAAGCTTTAGTTTTGGCTATGGCTACAGTGCAAGCTGTTCAATTTTTGGGTATGCCTGAAGCTCGTATACCACTTGCACAAGCAGTAACATATATAGCATCTGCGCCTAAAAGTAATGCTAGTTATTTGGCGATTGATAAAGCTATAGAGCAAGTAAAAAGCCAAGATTGTGGGCAAGTACCAATACATTTAAGAGATTGTCATTATAAAGGTGCTAAAAAGCTTGGTCATGGTGTAGATTATAAATATGCTCATGATTATCCATATCATATAGTGAAACAACAGTATTTGCCTGATAAAATAAAAAATGCTAAATATTATATGCCAACATCAAATGGATATGAAGAAAAAATCGGTAAATATATGCAGTTTTGTGAAAAAATAAATTCTTAATTTTGACAAAGAAGCATTAGTTTGTTAGTATATGAATATATCTTAGTTATTTACTAGGAAATATAGGTCTGTTATTTGTAGATAGATTTTTAGAGGGGAAAAGAAGATGAAAAAAAAGGTAGCAGTAGCTATGAGTGGTGGCGTAGATAGTTCGCTTACAGCTGCTTTATTGATAGAACAAGGTTATGATGTCATTGGTGTAACTATGACTTTAAGTGATGAAAGTAGAGAAGCAGGCGGTTCTACGGCGGTCAGTGATGCTAAAAAAGTAGCAGATGCGTTGAATATTCCACATTATGTAGTTAATTATCATAAGAAATTTAAAGATGATGTAATAAAATATTTTATCAGTGAATATGCAAAGGGTAGAACACCTAATCCTTGTGTGAGATGTAATAATACTGTAAAATTTGGTAGTTTATTAAAAGATTGCTTGAAATTAGGTGCAGATTGTGTAGCTACTGGTCATTATGCACGTATTGAACAAGATGAAAAAACAGGCAGATATTTATTAAAAAAAGGTTTAGATGTAAGAAAAGACCAATCATATGTTTTATATACTTTGACACAAGATGTATTAAAGCATTTTATGTTGCCACTTGGAAATTATAGCAAGGAAAAAACTCGTGAATTAGCTGGAAAAATGAATTTACCAGTAGCTAATAAGCCTGAAAGTCAGGAGATTTGTTTTATTCCAAATGATGACTATAAAGCTTATTTAAAAGCAAAAGCACCACATATTTTAAAACCTGGTGATATTGTTGATGTCAATGGTAATAAGTTGGGTCGACATGAAGGCGTACCATTATATACTGTGGGGCAAAGAAAAGGATTAGGTATAGCTGCTGCTCATCCATTATATGTAGTCGGTTTAGATGTGAAACGTAATCGTGTAATTGTTGGTGAAAATAAAGATGTTTTTGCTAAAGGATTAGTAGCTAAAGATTTAAACTTTATCACGAGAGATGATTTCACTGAAAAATTCGTTACTACTGCTAAAATTCGTTATGGCGCTAAAGAGTGTGAATGTACTGTGGAACCATTAGACAATGGCAATTTGGCTAAAATTTTATTTAGTGAACCACAAAGAGCGATTACACCAGGGCAATCTGTAGTATTTTACGAAGATGAAATCGTTGGCGGTGGCGGTGTAATTAAAAATATAATAAGATGATATATTAACGATAAAAGCAAGGGTAGATGGTACTCTTGCTTTTTATTTTATTGAGAATAAATATAATTATACAGATAATGTTTATCATTTTTATTGACATAGATTATCATTTGCTATATAATGCAGTTGTTAAAAGAAATAATAATTATTATCAAAATCAAAAACAAATATAAAGAAAGATTTTAAAATAGAAGGAGGAATATTATGACTTTGAAGGAAGCAAAACCAGGAATGGTAGTAAAAGTTGAGTCTATAGAGGCTTCAGAATTGAAAGAGCGTCTTATGAGTATGGGAATGGTAAAAGGTACAAAAGTAAAGGTATTGCGTTCAGCGCCACTTGGAGACCCGATTGCGATATCTATTCGTTCTTTTAATATGTCTATTCGTTTATCTGATGCGGCAAAGATTGCAGTTACTCAAATTGCTTAATAATTAGTGGGAGGGAGATAATAGTGGCAACATTATCCGTAGCGTTGACAGGAAATCCCAATACTGGGAAATCAACAATATTCAATGAATTAACTGGTATTAGACAAAAAATTGGTAACTGGCCAGGAGTTACAGTAGATAAAAAAGTAGGTTATACAAAACATAAAGATAGAGCTATATCTGTAATGGATTTACCTGGTACATATAGCATAAATGGACGTTCTCCAGAAGAAATTATCGTAGAAAACTATTTAAGTGGAGAAAAACCTGATATCATTGTAGATGTCATTGATTCTTCTAATATTGAACGTAATTTATTTTTATGTTTACAATTGCTAGAGCGTCGTATTCCTGTATTAGTTGACCTTAATATGATGGACGAAGCGAATAGAAAAGGAATTAAAATTTCTACAGTTAAGTTAGAAAAATTATTAGGAATGCCTGTAGTAGAAACTGTAGGTCGCAGTAAAAAATCCACTAATAAATTATTAGATATATTCACTTCTACAGTGATGGATAGTTATAAAAATTCTCAACAAGTGGAAGAACATATTGCTAATATTGAAAAGTTAAAAGCTACTATTAGCGATAAAGAAAAATTAGAAGAAGCAATTATAGAAGCACGTTATGCTTTTATTGATAAAATTGTAGAGCAAGTTGTCGTTAAGGAAAATGTAGGTAATAATCTCACTGAAAAGATTGATAAAGTATTAGCTAATGGCTTTATGGCATTACCTATTTTAGTATTAATGTTATATCTTGTATTCCAGATTACTTTTACATGGATTGGTCAACCGATTGCTGATGAATTAGATGTACTTATAAATGAAGATTTTTATGGTTGGGCAGATGAAGCGTTGACTGGATTAGGTGTAGCTGATTGGTTACATTCTTTAGTATGTGATGGTATTATAGCTGGTGTAGGTGGAGTGCTTACCTTTGTGCCACTTATTTTCACATTATTTTTCTGTTTGAGTTTCTTAGACGGTACAGGATATATGGCTCGTGTAGCTTTCGTCATGGACCCAATTATGCGTCGTGCTGGTCTTAGTGGTAAAGCATTGATGCCTATTATTTGTGGTTTCGGTTGTGCTGTTCCAGGTATTATGGGAGCTAGAGCGTTAGATTCAGAAAAAGACCGTATGATAACTATTTTAGTAACACCGTTTTTAACTTGTGGTGCTAAACTTCCAGTAATGGCGTTATTTGGAGCTATTTTCTTTGGTGAAAATGCAGGCGATGTTGTATTTGCTATGTATCTTATCGGTATAATTGGTGCAATTTTAGCTTCTAGTATATTGAGCAGAACTGTATTTGAAAAAGATAATACAAGCTTTGTTTTAGAATTACCACCATATCGTATTCCAGATATGAAAACAGTATTGTTAGAAACATGGGATAAAGGTAAAGGTTATCTCATAAAAGCAGGTACAATAATTTTTGCTATGTCTGTAATTTTATGGTTCTTAAGCAGTTATAATTTTGCAGGTCAAGTAGAAGATATGTCTGAATCTTTATTAGCTAGTCTTGGTGGTATTATGTCCACATTGTTTGTATTCCATGGTTTTGATACATGGGAAGCTGGCTCTGCTGTTATTACTGGTATTATGGCGAAAGAAGCTGTTATTTCTACAATGGGTATTTTATATGGTTTACCTGATTTAAGCCCTGATACTGAAACTGTTGAAGCTGTAGGTATGGTAGCTAATACTGGATTACAGATGGCATTTACGACAATGTCTGCGTTAGCATTTATGGTGTTTAGCCAGTTATATACACCATGTATGACAGCACTTGGTACAATAAAGAAAGAAGCTGGTGGTTGGAAATGGATGTTTTTATCTGCTATTGGTAATTTTGTTGTAGCATGGGTTGTATCTTTATTAGTTTATCAAGTAGGCACATTATTAGGTTTTTGATAAATTTTGATATTTAGTATAAAAATAAAAGGAGGCTTTTAAATGACGACAGGTGATATTGCTACTTGGATTATAGCTTTGATAATATTTATAGCTTTTGTTTTTGGTATGAAACGCATATATCATAATTTTTCTTCAGGAAAATGTGATTCATGTGGTAGTGGAAGTAGTTGTTCTGGTAGTTGTCATTGCAGTGGATGTCATATAAGCCAAACAAATAAAAGTAGTAAATAAAAATTTATAAATATGTAAAAATAGCTATTAGTTAGAATGCTGATAGCTATTTTTTTATTTGACATATGAGAGGCGATTGAAATACTATATTATAAGGATGATGTTAGAATAGGAATAAAAGAGGAAGTAATTATGACACTAGAAGAGTTAGTTAATAACAAATTAGATAAGTTAAATCCTACAGATTTAATAGTATGGCGTTATATTTATGCACATAAAAAAGAATGTTGTTACATTTCTATTTATGATATAGCTGATAATTGTAATGTTTCACGAACAACAGTGCTTCGTTTTGCTAAGAAATTAGGTCTTGATGGTTTTAGTGATTTGAAAATGATGTTGAAAATGGAAATAAGTCAAGCGAGAGAAAAGCCATCAATGGATATTGCTCAAGCAACAGTAAATTTATGTAAACATGTAGGGGAAGAGATAGCAAAACAAGATTTCACAAGATTAAATAAATTATTACATAATGCTAAAAGAATATTTGTCTATGCTTCAGGTCATGTACAGAAAAATGTTGCTAGTGAAATTTTGCGTTTATTTGTAAATTGTAATGTTTTAGTTTATGAGATAAAAGGTCCAGATGAGTTTAAAACTGTTATAAGAAATGTAAGAAAAGATGATTTATTTATTATTATTTCTTTAAGTGGAGAGTCTAAAAATGTTGTAGAACTTGCTAAAAAACTTCATTTACAAAGAATACCGATTATTTCTTTGACACAATTAAAAAGTAATACATTAGCAACACTCAGCACAGAAAATATATATGTTACGCCTATAGATTTGCCAGCTACTGTAGATTTTGAATATAAGTCTATGTTAGGTTTTTTCTTGGCAGTAGAAATGTGGTTTGTTAGTTATAGCCAATATTGTGCAGAACAAATAGAGTAATGAACTTTAAACAGTATTTTATAATTTTAAAATACTGTTTTTATTGTATTTAGAAGATTTTAAAATATTTTATAAAATAAACATTTTCAAGATATATTGACATGTTAAATCATAAAGTTTATATTAAATATTGTCTTATAATTAACTAGTTAATTATAAATATAGCTTATTAGTTAACTAGTTAATTCATGAGAATTATTGAAAGGAAGGGTAAAATGTCAAATATAAAATTATGGACAAGAAATTTTATAACTTTAGTTGGTGCTAATGGATTATTATTTGCAGGTTTTCATTTTTTATTACCTACTTTACCATTATATGTTGCGTCAATTGGAGCTAGTGGTGCAGAAATTGGAATTATAACAGGAATTTTTGGTTTTTCTGCAATATTTATTCGTTTATTCACAGATGCAGGTGTACGTAAATTTGGTAAAAAGAAATGTTTATATTTAGGTTTGCTTTGTTCTTTTTTAGCTACTTTGAGCTATGATATGTTTACATCAGTTTATTCTTTGATAGCAGCACGTATTTTACATGGTATAGGTTTTGGTCTTAGTACGACTTTTGCAGCTGCTCTGGTTGCTGATGTAATTCCAGCTCAAAGACGTGGAGAAGGCATTGGTTATTTTGGTCTTGGTAGTACAGTGGCTATGGCTGTAGCTCCTGCGTTAGGTGTTATGTTATTGACTGATTTTAGTGCGAATATGTTATTTTTTACTTCAATGATAGTTACCTTTTTGGCTGCTGTTAGTGCAAAATTATGTAATGCGAAAGAAGCTCCTTTACCAGCTGAGAAAAAGCATATGTCTATCCGTCATAAGTTGTGTGAATATGGTACAGGAATACCTTCAATATTAACAATTTTATTTGGTGCAGCATATGGCAGTGTAAATACTTTTATTGCAATGATGGCTAGTGAAGTAGGTATTGAGAATGCAGGTTTATTCTTTATAGTTGGTACTATATTTGTATTTATCTCTAGACCTTTTGGCGGGCGTATTTTTGATAGTAAAGGTGGCTTCTGGGTAATTTTACCAGGCGGTATTTTATATTTGATTGGATTAGGAATATTAGTTTCAGCACAATCTTTAACTGTATTATTAGTAGCTTCTGTATTCTATGGTTTTGGAGGCGGTTTATTATTGCCTTCTCTTATGACATGGATGCTTAATGTTGTTACTCCAGACCGTCGTAGTGGTGCTAGTGCTACTTTTTATAATATGTTAGATATTGGTACAAGCAGTGGTATTATTTTATTAGGCAGTGTAGCTGGTTCAATTGGTTATGTTAATATGTATTATTATGTAATCGGTGTTATGGTAATATTTATAGTATTCTTCATGTTTAATCATTTCGTTTTACAAAAGAAAGTAAAAAAGCAAAATCAACAGGAAGAACTCGCTTAAATAAAAATATGAGTTGTCATATAAGAGATTTTCTGCTATAACGAAGAATATAGTTAGCAGAAAGGAATTAGTATGATATGGATAGGATAAAAGAAGTGGATAGTGAAAAATATCCTCAAATAGATGATAGATTAGATGATTTATTAATTCATCAACTTTATCAAACGATGAGAGCTTTTTCAAAAACGCTTAATAGTGAGATTTATACAGCAGATGTATATAGTTCTGAGTGGTCTATTTTGAAAATGGTTAAAGAACATGATAATATATCACAGTTAGAATTAGCCAATTGTTTGAATGTAGAACCAGCAGCTATATCTAAAACAATAAAAAAGATGGAAGAAAAAAATCTTGTTAAGCGTCAACGCATTCAAGGAAAAAGAGAAAAATATATATTTCTTACTGAGCATGCGATAGAGCTTTATGATTTTTTAGAAAAACGAGTAACAAAACATCGTGTTAAAGCATTGGAGGGCTTAACGGCAGAAGAAAGATATACATTATTTAAATTATTACATCGCATTTGTCAAAATACGTTGACAGTAGATGAATAGAAAAAATATAATATATTATCAGCTGAGAATATTGTTAAAGATATTTGAGGCTGATTTTTTTATGTGATAAAGTAATTTGGTAAATATTTATATCAATTTTGGGAAATAATAAAAGCATTAGTATTTATAATATATATAGTGTTTTAATAGTGATGTGATATATCACATGGGCTGTGATAAAGTGCAAGTAAAGGTAACAAAACCCTAAAACCATTGAAACTATTGAATTTGTGAGCATATTAGATTATTATATAGCCATGAGGTTGATAAAAAACAAAAACTAATACATAAATGAAATTTATGATTAAAGAAAAGGGGTTTTAATTATGAAAAAATCTTCAATTGTAATTGCAGGTGGCGGAAGTACTTTTACACCAGGTATTGTAATGATGCTTTTAGATCATGCAGACCGTTTCCCACTTCGTCAGATTAAATTTTATGATAATGATGCAGAACGTCAGGAAAAAATTGCTAAAGCATGTGAAATCTTATTAAAAGAACGTGCTCCTGAAATTGCATTTTCTTATACAACAGATCCAAAAGAAGCATTCACTGATATAGATTTTGTAATGGCTCATATTCGCGTTGGTAAATATGCAATGCGTGAAAAAGATGAAAAAATTCCAATGAAACATGGCGTATTTGGTCAAGAAACTTGTGGCCCTGGTGGAATTGCTTATGGTATGCGTTCTATCGGTGGAGTTATTGAAATCTTAGATTATATGGAAAAATATTCTCCAAATGCTTGGATGCTCAACTACTCTAACCCAGCAGCTATCGTAGCTGAAGCAACTAGAAGACTTCGTCCAAATTCTAAAATCATCAACATCTGCGATATGCCAGTAGGTATTGAAGATAGAATGGCTGAAATTTTAGGTCTTCCAGGTGGCAGAAAAGACATGACTGTTCGCTATTATGGACTTAATCATTTTGGTTGGTGGTGTGATATCCGCGATAAAGATGGTAATGATTTAATGCCACGTATCAAAGAACATGTTGCTAAATATGGTTATATTGTAAATCCAGAAGCTCATAATGATGAAGCTAGTTGGAATGATACTTTTGGCAAAGCTAAAGATGTTTATGCTGTTGACCCAGATACATTACCAAACACATATTTAAAATATTACTTATTCTCTGATTATGTATTTAATCATGACAATCAACATCCAGACCATACTCGTGCAAATGAAGTTATGGAACATCGTGAAAAAAATGTATTTGCAGCAGCTAAAGAAATTGTAGAAAAAGGTACAGCTGTTGATTGTAAATTCCAAAGTGATGACCATGCAAGCTATATCGTAGACCTTGCAGAAGCTATTGCTTTCAACAAAAAAGCTCGTATGCTTTTAATCGTACCAAATGATGGTGCTATTTCTAACTTTGACCCAACAGCTATGGTAGAAATTCCTTGTATCGTTGGTTCTAATGGTTATGAAAAAGTTTGCATCGGTAAAATTCCTCAATTCCAAAAAGGTTTGATGGAACAGCAAGTATCTGTAGAAAAACTTGTTGTAGAAGCATGGATTACAGGTAGCTATCAGAAATTATGGCAAGCACTCACTTTATCTAAAACAGTACCAAGTGCATCTGTAGCAAAAGCTATTTTAGATGATTTAATTGAAGCAAATAAAGATTATTGGCCTGAATTAAAATAATAAAGAGAAGTATATATTAAGAGAATTGTATTACTAAAATTTCAAGGCACAGAGCATATTACTTTGTGCCTTGATTTTTGAATAAAGTATTCAGAAGGTTTACATAAATAGTAATATTAATTAAATAAGAGAGCAAAGAAAGGCTGGCGAGAGAAATGGCATTTAATAAGGATGTTGTAATGCAAAAAGTTCAACGTTTTGGCGGTGCAATGTTTACACCAGTATTGATGTTTGGGGTTTTTGGTATTATTGTAGCATTGTCAATTTTGTGTAAAAATCCAATGATATTAGGTTCTATAGCTGAAAAAGGCACTGCTTGGTATAATTTTTGGTATATTATTGAACAAGGTGCTTGGACAGTATTTAATCAGTTACCATTATTATTTGTAATTGGTTTACCAATTGGGCTTGCAAAGAAAAATAATGCTCGTGCATGTATGGAAGCATTTTTAATATATATTATTTTCAACTATTTTGTACAAGCAATGTTGACTTTATGGGGCCCAAGTTTTGGCGTAGATTTTTCTAAAGAAGCAGTAGCAGGTAGTGGTCTTGCTATGGTAGCTAATATTAAAACTTTAGATACTGGTATGATTGGTGCTATCGTAATTGCTTCATTAGCTGTATATTTACATGGAAAATTATTTGATGTAAACTTACCAGACTATTTAGGCTTATTTAAAGGTTCTTCCTTAGTAGTTGTTGCTGGTTTTGTTTTAATGTTACCTGTAGCTTATCTATTTTGTTTGATTTGGCCACAATTCCAAGCAGGTATTGCTTCACTTCAATATTTCTTGACTTCTGCTGGTGTGTTTGGTGTATGGCTTTATACTTTCTTAGAACGTATTTTAATTCCAACAGGATTACATCATTTCATTTATATTCCATTTATTTTTGGTCCAGCCGTTGTTGATGGCGGTATACAGGCTTATTGGCTTCAACATATTCAAGAATTTGCTCAATCTACAAAACCTCTTATTGAGTTATTCCCTCAAGGTGGATTTGCACTTCATGGTATGAGTAAAATCTTCGGTTGTCCAGGTATCGCACTTGCTATTTATTTCACAGCTAAACCTGAACGTCGTAAAAAGGTTGCAGCAATTTTAATTCCAGCAGTAATCACTGCCGTACTTTGTGGTATCACTGAACCACTTGAATTTACTTTCTTATTCATTGCTCCAGTATTATTCTTAATTCATGCACTTTTAGCTGGTACTTTAGCAGCTACTATGTATTTCTTTGGTGTAACTGGTAACTTTGGTGGCGGTATATTAGACTGTGCTTTATTCCAGGATTGGATTCCATTATTTAATAATCACTATGAAACATATATTACTCAAATTATCATTGGTTTAATCTTTACTTGTATTTGGTTTGTTGTTTTTAGATTTTTAATTATTAAACTTGATTTGAAAACTCCTGGTCGTGGCGATGATGCAGAACCAGATAAACTTTATACTAAAGCTGACTATAAAGCTAGCAAAAATATTGATGAACGCGATAGAAAAGCTGCTGCATTTTTAAAAGCTTTAGGTGGTAAAAATAATATCGTAGATGTTACAAACTGTGCTACTCGTCTTCGTGTAACTGTAAAAGATGATAGTTTAGTAAAAGATACAAATGTATTTATGGCAGCAGGTGCTCATGGATTAGTTCATAATGGTTGTGCTATTCAAGTAATTGTAGGTCTTTCTGTACCACAAGTTCGTGAACGTTTTGAAGCTTTACTTCAAGGTCCCGATGTACTTCAAAAAGAAGAATTAGTTTCTAACACAGATAAATCTCCAAGCTTAAAAGCTTTTGCAACTGGTGATTTAGTGTCTATTGAAAATGTACCTGATGAAGCATTTGCTTCTCGTGCTATGGGCGATGGTGTAGCAATTATTCCAACTGAAAAATATATTACAGCACCAGCTAATGGTTCTGTTATGATGGTAATGGAAGAAACAGGACACGCTCTTGGTCTTAAACTTGATACAGATATGGAAATTTTAATTCATATAGGTATTGATACAGTTAATATGAAAGGCGATGGCTTCAAAGTTTTAGTCAAAGCTGGCGATGAAGTAAAAGTTGGCGATAAATTAGTAGAAATTGATATTGAAAAAATCAAAAGAGCTGGATATAATCCAATCACTATTATGATAGCTACTAATTTTGACCAATATAGCTTATTAAAATTTGAAAAAGAACAAAAAGTAATTGCAGGCAAAACAACTGTAGGCACATATTAATTTTATTTATGATTTTTATTTATATAACTTTTATGATTTTAGGAGAGAGTATAATATGTTTAACAAATCTACGTTAACTATTACAACATCTGCTTTAGTTTTAATGAATACAGGAGTAGCAGGAGCTGCTAGTAATCCATTTAGTGATGTTCCTCAAGATAGCTGGGCTTATGATGCAGTGGCAACACTTG
>ONZW01000483.1_pt1 | contig 29713 bp, 26 predicted proteins | sample 1671071 | NCBI WGS metagenome assembly ONZW01 (sample SAMN06348119, study PRJEB24527) | human gut metagenome | biome: human gut; feature: ankylosing spondylitis patient; material: feces | host: Homo sapiens | place: China | collected 2015-10
TTACGATATTTACTGGCGGATGAAATGAATTTGCGAAAGAATCTTGACACTACCTGCGGTGAAGTAGGTGAGCAGATGATTAAAACACTAAGGATACAAAATTTTAGGTGTTTCCAAGATTTATTAGTTAAGGATTTATCTCCTATTACTTTATTTGGGGGGCGGAATAATTCTGGTAAATCAGCTATTTTGGAAGCCGTTTTCTTGAATTTTGGCTATCGAAATCCTAATATATTTTTTGCTTTAGCTGCGGGTAGAAATGGTAACGATACTTTGCAAGCTACGCCAGAGGATATTTGAAATTCTTTATTTTTTGATTTCAACCCCGCCCCTGTTTGTTAGGGTATGTCAAGAATGGCGGTAATGTCACGCTGGCTCATACCGCGTGCATACATGGCCAATACTTTGCCTTCAATAGACGATACATCGCGCTGATGTTTCTTTACAATCTGAGGTTCAAACAGGCCCTGACGGTCCCTGGGGACACAAATAGGGACTTCGCTCAGCGAGGTTTTCAACGTCTTCTGGGAATACCCATTGCGGGCATTGGTTGAATCTTCTGAATGCCCATTCTTTTCATAACCGAGATGATTCTGCATTTCCCCTTTCCGCACGGCCTCAAAGATAGGACCGAAAACCTGCTTCAAGGTATCCTGTATGTCCTGGGCATCTTTAATATTATAGTTTTCAAGAATCTGCTGAGCAATTTGTTCTCCGAATGTCGGCGTAGTTTTTTTACGTTTCGTCATGAGTACCATCCTTAATGGTTGATTACCCAATTATGGGGGGGGATAAATTGGATTTGTGCAATAATCGGTTTACACAAACTATTTTACACTCCCCTCCCTTTTTTATACTCTCGAATTTGAATTTGAAAAGAGGAATATTAGATGTTGGATTTTTATGATGACTTTAATTGTCGCGAATCGTTAAAGGAAAAATTTGGTAGTAATGCATTGATGCTTTATGCATTAGAATTAAGATTCGGTATTGATGATATATTTGATGTTGCAGTGGATTCACTTACGGATGGAAGTGATGATAAAAAATGTGATTTAATATATATTGATAAAGATTTGGGGGTTGCTGTTGTAGGTCAGGCTTACATGAAAAAGAATACAAAAGAAAATATAGCCGCATCTGCTAATAAGGCTTCTGATTTAAATACTGCAGCTGCTTGGCTATTTGCACAATCGACAACAGAAATTCCATCTGCTATAGCAGATAGAGCTACTGAATTAAGAGAAGGAATAAAGGAAGGGAGTATAAGTCAAGTATTATTTTGGTACGTACATAATTGTAATGAATCCGCTAATACAATGATTGCTAAGGAGTTAGATACTGTACAAAAAGGTGCACAATTACTAGTGAATGATTATGTTGGAGGAAATAATACGGTAAAGGTTATTGCCCAAGAAATTGGTAATGAAACCATTGAAGAATGGTATGAAGAATCTGACAAAAGGATAAGTATAAATGACCTTTTAGAAGTAGCATTTATAGGTAAAGGTTTTGAACTTCAAAGTGAAAAATGGAATTCATATGTGACTGCTGTAAAGGGAACGTGGTTGGCCTCATTATTAAAAAAATATAAGTCAGAAAAACTTTTTTCAGGAAATCTGAGAGAATTTTTAGGTGCTGGAAAAAGAAAAAATAAAATCAATTTAGGCATGATAGAAACAGTTAATAAGCAACCTGAAAATTTTTGGGCTTTTAATAATGGTGTTACAGCCTTAGTGAATAATTATGAAATCAAAGCGCATAATAAACTTTATGTTAAGGGAATAACTATAATAAATGGAGCTCAAACTACAGGAGCAATTGCACAGACGAATTCAGAAAAAGAATTTTTAATTCCAATACGTTTTATTGTATGCAATGATAGTGATGTTATAGATGACATTATTAATAATAATAATAAACAAACAGAGGTTTTATCGTCTGACTTAAGAAGTAATGATAAACAACAAAAACGTTTAAGGAAGGAGTTTGAAGAATATCCTGGTTATTATTATAGCGGTGGCCGTAGAACAGATCGAAAGACAAGGAAAAAGGATGTTTTTGAGCCATATATGGTTGCACAAGTAGTGGAAGCTTTCCATGGTGATTGTGTTATAGCATATAATGAGAAAAAAAGTTTATGGTCTGATGATAAAAGGTATGTATCTGTTTTTACAGATAATCTTCATGCTGAACATATTATTTTCTTGTACTCACTGACAAGAGCAATATCAGATTATAAAAAAAGTTTATTAGAAAAAGGTGGAAATAGAATATCTGTAGAAGATAATAATTTAAATTATTTGAAAAAAAGAGGAGCAAGAATGCTACTTATTAAAGTTATCGGCATCTCAATAGAGTGCATTCTTGGTAATGATAGAATTATCGATTCGTGGAAATTATCATTTAAAAAGAATGATAATTTTGAACAACTTGTAAATTTATGGAAACCTGTAGTTGAGATGACTTTAAAAATGGGATCAAAGGATTTGTTGCTTGTAGTTGAAAATGGTGGATTACGTAGTATTAAAGAAGCAGAAAGCGTAGGCTCTAAAATACGGGATGTAATATCGGCAGTTTCAGAGGCTGTTTCGGTACAAGTAAAAGATTTTGTAGATAGTGTGGATACAAAAGGTGCTATAAGAAAATAATATCCAGCAGTTTACAACTTGTAAATGTCAATGAAAAAGTAAGCCAGTTTAATTCTTTATCTGGCTTGCAGACGGTAGGCAGTTCCATTCATATTTAGGACGCTGGAATGGTACGTTAAGCGTCAACAAGGGCTGCAACCAGTGTGTCGTTGGAGAACATCTCCGTCCATCTGGAAAATTCCAGATTTGTCGTAATCACAGTACTTGTCCGTTCGGTCCGCCTTAAAAAGCAGTTCGGATTCCCCCTGCGTGAAGCTGGCATAACTAAGTTCAATTATTCTCGGAACCTTTGAACCCCATTTCTGTCACTAGCCGATCGTAGATTATCTTGGTCGTATGGTGCTGCTTCTGGTTGGGTTCGGGTGCATCTTCCTGCAGGCACTGCAAAATGAAACGGATGACGTCTGGCGTGACCACGCTGGCGTCACGCTGATAGTCGGCACAAATGCCGAGATAGATATTACTATTGCAGTACTTAGAACGGTATTGCGAGAAATTCCGAGTGTTCGGGCAATCTGCCGCTGGCTTTTTCCTTCTACGAGGAACATATGCCGGATTTTTTATAGTCTTCCATAGTGATAATCACCTTGTTGCCATCCCTTCCCATTTGATTGTTCTAACCAAATTATACAGGATGGAGTAGTGAGGTAGCTCACTTTTTCGTAATCACGAATGCTTTAAGTGGCTCACTTATATATTATCATTCACACAAGAAGATATTGCTGATATGTTTAGAGAATAATCATAATTGCTACTCTTTAAAATACATTGTTTTGCTCTTAATGCGGATTATTTATTTAAAATGCTATTTTTGCATTTAAAATGCAAAAATAGCATTTTTTCTTTTAATATCTTCCAGAATATGATATGATAAATTATAGGAGGAAGTGATTCTATGCTACTACAGTTCAGTGTGGAGAATTATAAATCTATTAAAGAACCAACGATATTATCTTTTGAAGCTTCAGCGGATAAATCTTTCAAAACACATGTTTGCACTAAAAAGAATAATCGTATTTTAAAAACCATATCTATTTTTGGTGCTAATGCTTCGGGGAAATCTAATTTATTTGGAGCTTTGACAACAGCTATTCTTATGATTCGCTATTCAAATCATCGTCAAGTAGGTGAGCCGTTAAATAGAATTGTTCCTTTTAAGTTTTCCCAAAAGACGATTCATGAACCGAGTTCTTTTGAATTTGTTTTCTTTGTAGATGATATTAAATATGTGTATGGATTTTCTGCAACGAGGGAAAGAATTGTTGAAGAGCATTTATTTAAATATAAAACAAGCCACGCATCTACCGTATTTGTACGAACTTTTGATGAACAGAAACAGATGGATCAGTATCACTTTACTAATCCTGAAATTAAAAAAGAATTGCTGCCTTTAACTCAAAGAAATACTAATAATAAATTGTTTTTAGCAACAGCGGCTTCATGGAATAGTAAGGAAGCAAAAACTCCTTTATTGTGGTTTACTGATATTGATACGTATTCGTCTACGGATTATACGCAATTATTGGTAAAGGATGACTTGTTATTCAGCCAGGATGAAGACAATACGTTGCATGACTTCGTATGCAATATTTTACAAGAAGCAGATATTAATATTCAAGACTATAATTATGATAGTAAAAAGCTGGAACCCTTTGCAAATGACTTAAAAATGCCTCAAGAATTAAGAGATTTATTAAATCAGGATAATGGCTTAGGAAAAGCCTATAAAATTGAAATGATTCATCGCATTAAACAGACCGATGGGGCATACCGTGAGTATAAATTAAACGCACAGGAAGAATCACAGGGCACACAGAATCTATTCTTTTTGAGTCCTATCTTAAAGGAAGCCTTTAATCAAGGTAAAATTTTATGTATTGATGAATTCGATAAGAGCCTACATCCCATGTTGGTACAGTACTTAGTCAGTCTTTTTAATAATCCGCAGGTAAATAGAAAAAATGCACAGTTATTGATTTCTACACATACTATGGATCTTTTGTCCTCTAAAACTTCGCGGAGAGATGAAATCTATTTTATGCAAAAAAATCAGGAAACAGGTGAATCAGAATTATACTCTTTAGATGAATTTTCAACACGTAAAGGTGCCGATATTCGCAAAGGTTATTTATTAGGCCGATACGGTGCTGTTCCGAACATTGGGGATGGTGATCTCTTGTGGTAAGAAAAAGTACTGGGTATAGACGAAAAAAACGTGATGCCCGGAATCGTAAGGTCAAACGTGTTCTTTTAATTGTTGCGGAAGGAAGCAGTAAAAATAAAACAGAAAAATCGTATTTTCATAATTTTCAAAATGAAGCGGTTGCAGTACGATTCGTTTCCGGGGATGAAACCGACCCTGTTCATTTGGCAAATAGATTGAAGAATGAAGCACAGGAAATGGAACTTCAAGAAGATGATTTTGCTGCATGCATTGTCGATGCTGATTTTACCGTAGAAAAGAATGTTCAATTAAGTCGAGCAGATACTATCTTGAAAAAAGTCAGAAATACAAGAGCAGAACTAATTGTTTCCAATCCTTGTTTTGAAATTTGGTATTTATGCCATTTTGTTTATTCTACGCGCCAGTTTAATAATCCACGAGAAGTGTTGGATGAATTGAAAAAATATATTTCGGGATATGAAAAGAATCAAAATGTTTATCCTGTCTATCTGCAAGATAGGACAAATACAGCCATTGAAAATGCCAAAAAGATGGAAGCGCATTGTCTGGATTCTGGGCATACTCCACATACGGTGGCCTTTTCTCCTAGCACCGATGTATATAAAATATTTGAAATTTTTTTAAGTAAGTATGTCAAGTGAGAAGAAAAATGAACTTGTATGAGCTCATCGTGTAATTCCTTTGAGATGGGGTGTTTTAGCAGATTCATTATACTTCAAAGTGTGGTTGCACGATATTTATTTGTTCAAAAAGTTGTAAACTGCTGCTGTTATATATTATCATTCACAAAAGGGCTTGTCGTCGTGCGGCAAGCCTTTTTTCAGATTTCGGGACATTACGGAAGGCCGTTGGATATCTTGCTAATTTGCCCTAGATATGATATATTGAATTTAGAATATTTGTTCGTTTACTGCGCGGTGAAGCAGGTGAATAAAAATTCGTGATTTGGAGCGTGAATTATATGGATAGTTTTGTGCATATACAAGGGTTGCATATTAAAAATTTTAAGGCATTGGCAGATATTAAGATGGGGCGTTTGTGGAATGAACAGGATGCAGCACCTTTAACGCCGATTACTACAGTCATTGGTAAGAATGGAACGGGGAAGAGTTCCTTGATGGATGCTTTTGGATTTTTGGCGGATTGTCTGAAGTATGGGGTAGAAACAGCTTGCGATGAACAGAATCGGGGCGGCTATGAAAAAATTCATTCGCTAGGGAAAGAAGGGCCGATTTCTTTTGAAATCTATTATAAAGAAAGTCGTAATGATCGGCCGATTACGTATGAGCTAGCGATTGATCTGGACAAGGAAGGACGGCCTTTTGTTTTGAGTGAACGCTTGCGGCAGCGGCGTAAGGGACAACGATGGGGACAACCCTATTCGTTTTTGATCTTGGAGAATGGCGAAGGCCGAGTCTGGAAGGGAAATGCGGACGGAACGCAAAACGAATTTCTTGATTTAAAAGGGGAAGAATCACGGGATAGTGAAGTCATATCCATGGATGATAAGCGCAGATTAGGCATTGCCACTTTGGGAACTTTGAAAGCTCATCCACGTATCGCGGCTTTCCGGAAGTTTATTGAAGGGTGGTATTTGAGTTATTTTACGCCTGATGCGGCACGCAGTCTGCCCATGGCCGGGGCACAAGCGAAGTTATCGCGACATGGTGATAATTTGGGCAATGTCATTCAGTTCATGGAACGGGAATATCCTAAGAAGTTCAAAGAGATTTTGTATAAGATTTCTCAAAGGATACCAGGTATCCAAAAAATCGATACCATGAAGACACCGGATGGCAGGCTGCTCATACGCTTCAATGACAGGGGATTCAAAGATCCGTTCTATGCACAGCAAATGTCAGACGGCACGTTAAAGGTATTTGCATATATGATTTTACTGGCGGATCCCAATCCATCCCCGTTCATTTGTATCGAAGAACCGGAGAATGGGCTCTATCATAAGCTTTTAGAAGCGTTTGTGCGGGAATTGCGGGAAAAAACGAAGCGGAGCAAGAATGCGCCGCAGATTTTTGTGACGACTCACCAACCTTATTTAGTGGATGCTTTGCAGCCTAATGAAGTTTGGATTTTAAGGAAGCAGGAAGATGGTTTCTCGACGATACAAAGAGCCAGTGACATTGAGTTAGTTGATAATCTATGCAAAGAAGGATTGCCCTTAGGTGGGTTATGGTATAGTGATTATCTGGATGGAGATGATTCGTAATGCATCTTGATTTTTTAATTGAAGATGTTTCTGGTAAAATTATGTTGGAAATTTTATTGCCTAAAGTCTTGCCAGCAGGAGTTTCTTATACCATATATAGCTATAAAGGTGTTGGTCGGATTCCGGGAAAGATGCATTCTGCCAAAGCCATAAAAGGGAAACAGCTTTTGGATAATCTTCCCAGGTTATTGAATGGTTTTGGAAGAACTTACCACAATTGGGGTGAATCGTATAAAGGGCATGTCATCGTGATTTTCGATTTGGATGATAAGTCCCTTGATGAATTCTTGGCACAGCTGCATCAATTGTTAGAGTGGTGTCAAGTGGCGCCAGAAACGTCATTTTGTATGGCTATTGAAGAAGGGGAAGCTTGGTTTTTGGGAGATGCCAATGCACTGTTTAAAGCGTATCCTCATGCGAAAAGACAAGTGTTGAAGACGTATAAACAGGATTCGATTTGCGGCACATGGGAAAAGTTGGCAGACGTCGTTGGCTATGATTACAGGGATAAATCCTACCAGGAAGTAGGACTCAAAAAAAGAGAATGGGCTGAGAAGATAACGCCTTATATGGAGGCCGAGAATAATCAGTCACCGAGTTTTCAGTATTTGATGGACGAGCTGAAACGTATTGTTTGAAAAGGGGCCTGCGTTTTTAGATTGAAAGGGGAGCGACATGTACAATTATTTTTCATTGAAACGATTTATTTTAGCAGGTTTTTTGTGCAGTTCTTTATCCATTTTGGCGGTGCAGGCCGCTGAGCCGGCTTCGCTGGCAGGACAGGTGCATCGTGAGGTGCATACGACGACGGTGACGCAGACGGAGTCGCATTCGTCGACGCGTGAGTCGGCGTCGCATTCGGGCTGGAGTGTCAGCCGCCCTTCGTCGCTGGGGGATGTTGTCTTTCCGGCGATGGCCAGGCATTTGCCACCGCCAGGGATGGAGACGATTTCTTCACAGGTCAAAGAGGAATACGATGCCAATTATAAGGATGGTGTCCTGGCTGCAGTCAAGGACGGTACAGATAAGTGGGGCCTGATGGGCACGGACGGAAAATGGCTCATGATTCCGACGTATAAGTCCCTGTCCTATGCCGGTAAAGGCGTGTTTATGACGGAAGGGAAGAGAGGGACGGCTTATGTCGATAAGCAGGGCGCACCGGTGGTTTGGCCGGAGAAAGAAGCCGCGTCGGTCCATTTCTTCAAGGATCAGGGCCGTTATGGTATTCAGGACAAGAACGGGAACATCGTAGTGGCACCGACGTATAAGGCTGTGCTGGCTAACTTCAGTGAAGGCCTGGCTTTCGTCAAGGACGATAAGGGAGCGAAAGTGGCCATTGATGAAAGCGGCCGGGTCCAGTTCGCTGCGCCGTATGATGTCATTTTGCCCTATCACCACGGTCTGGCGGAATACCAGCGCAGGGTCAGCCATTTTAACTTGGGCGGTTTCCTCGCCGGTGCGCTGATTGGCTCGTCGACGCATTCCGTCTATTACGATGACGAAGTGACGCCTTTGACCTATGACGGCGTGAAGCGGGGCTATCTCGACCGCGTCGGCAATATTGTCGTCGACAGCAAAAATGATGCCGTTTATCCGATGACGGAATTTGGCACCTTTGTCCGCAATAAAGGGAAATTGGGTTTCGTCAACCGCAAGGGGCAGTACCTGATTGCGCCGGGAAATTACACTCTCGACGATGGGCTTTTGGATGATGTCGACGGCTTCGTTTCTTTGAAAGATAAAGAAAACGGGAAATGGGGCGTCTTCAGTATGGTCGACGGGGCACAGGTCGTCGATTTTGCCTATGACGGCGTACAGTTCCTGGGGTCACAGCGCCTTTTGCTGACGAAAGGCGATAAAAATATGCTCATCAATCAGGAAACAGGGGCCTTTGTTGCGGAATTCCCGGCCAGTGTGAAATGGATGGCTTTCCTCCTCGACGATTATACCTGGTGCTGGAACGACAAGAAAGAGTATGCCATTGTCGACAGGAACGGTCAGGTCCAGTACCGTGCTGCCGCCGGCCAGATTCAGGATGTCAAAAGCTTCCGCAACGGCCTGACGCCGGTCAAGACAAAGACAGGCTGGGGCATCATGGATAATCAGGGCCAGTGGATCGTGGAGCCGCAGTATAAAGACATTACCATGGTGTAGGGAAGGCTCTAAATCCAGCCATTATCCTTGAAGGGTAGGAAAATTATGCTACAATGAACGTAGGAAAAGAATGATATTGTTAGAAGTGTATATGTAACACGAAGACCCCCGGGGCGGCATCCTCGGGGGTCTTCTTATGCAACACTAATATTATGTCATAATTAAGCGACAAGAAATGGCAGGGAAAGAAGGGCTACGGTTATTTTTTTGAGCAGTATGTTAAGTAAGAAAAATGAGCCTGTCGTATAAAGTTATTCATGACTTTGTATGTCAGGTTCTTTTTTGGTATAATTAGGTGTTGAATTTTACTGTGAGGAGTGATTTTTTTGAAAGGGATTGTATTAGCTGGGGGCAGCGGGACGCGGTTGTATCCGCTGACGATGGTGACGTCTAAGCAGTTATTGCCGGTGTATGATAAGCCTATGATTTATTACCCGTTGTCGACGTTGATGTTAGCTGGGATTCGGGATATTTTGATTATTTCGACGCCGTTGGATTTGCCGAATTTTGAACGGCTCCTGGGAGATGGGTCCCGTTATGGTATCCATTTGAGTTATAAGGTGCAGCCGTCACCAGATGGATTGGCTCAGGCCTTTATTCTCGGTGAAGAATTCATTGCCGGGGAACCGTGTGCTATGGTTTTGGGCGATAATATTTTCTACGGTGCTGGGCTGACCCGTCATTTGCAACAGGCTGCAGCTAATACGGAAGGGGCTACGGTGTTTGGCTATTATGTCGATGATCCGGAACGGTTCGGCGTCATTGAATTCGATGAAAAGGGCAAAGCCATTTCTATTGAAGAAAAACCGGCACAGCCGAAGACAAATTACGCTGTTACGGGCCTGTATTTTTATGATAAGCATGTCTGTGAATATGCCAAACAGGTCAAGCCGTCGACGCGGGGCGAACTGGAAATCACGGACTTGAATCAGATGTATTTGGAAAAGGGGAATCTCAACGTTGTCACCCTGGGACGGGGTTACGCCTGGCTCGACACGGGAACGGTCAACAGCCTGAGTGAAGCTTCGAATTTCGTCAAGGCGGTAGAAACGAGAGCCGGCATCCAAATCGCGGCCTTAGAAGACATCGCCTATGGCCACGGCTGGATCGACAAAGCCACCCTCATGGAAAGCGCCATCAAATACGGCAAGAGCCCGTACGGACAGTATCTGAAGAAAGTCGCAGAAGGGAGATTTTTGAAGGACGCTTTTTAAAGGATTAAAAAGCAGCAGTTAGGGATTAGCTATTAGGGGTTAGTGTCTGATGGGTGTGTATTGGCAAGTCATTTTTTCTTTTTTCGTAAATGGAAGGGAGTAATGTACTATGCCAGTGAAATGTTATCAAGATTTGGTCGTTTGGCAAAAAGCGATGCGTTTGGCCCGGGAGGCATATCTTATTGCAAAAAAATTGCCGTATGAGGAGAAATTTGCGTTATCTGACCAGCTGCGGCGCTCAGCAGTTTCGATTCCCTCGAATATTGCAGAAGGGCATGCTCGCGGTTCTGATAAGGAATTTGTGCATTTCTTGTATATTGCCCGCGGTTCAAATGCGGAATTAATGACGCAACTTATTTTGTGTGTTGATTTTGGCTATTTAACCGATGTGGATGTCCGACGGGTTAAATTGCAGAGTAATGAAGTAGGCCGTTTATTGAATGCACTGATTGCTAAACTTAGGAAGAAGCAATTGTCGATTTAGGAGATGAGTGCACTGCACGATATCTCCGACTAATCCCTAGCCCCTAACGGCTAACTGCTATAAATGAAAAAATGCATAGTGTATGATAAGGAGGAACCCTAGAATGACTATAATAATAACCGGCGGTGCCGGGTTTATTGGTTCGAATTTTGTGTTTCATATGTTGAAGGAACACCCGCAGGACCGGGTGATTTGTTTGGATAAGTTGACGTATGCTGGGAATTTGTCTACGTTGGCACCGGTTATGGATCAGGATAATTTCCGTTTTGTCAAGGCTGATATTTGTGACCGCAACGCGGTTTATCGGTTGTTTGAAGAGGAGCATCCTGATGTGGTCGTCAATTTTGCGGCGGAATCGCATGTCGACCGGTCTATTGAGAATCCGGCGATTTTCTTGGAAACGAATATCATGGGGACGGCTGTGCTCATGGATGCCTGCCGCAAGTACGGTATTCAGCGGTATCATCAGGTATCGACGGATGAAGTTTATGGGGATTTGCCCTTGGACCGGCCGGATTTGTTCTTTACGGAAACGACACCGATTCACACATCCAGTCCGTACAGTTCCTCCAAGGCTTCGGCTGACCTCCTGGTTCTGGCTTATCATCGGACTTATGGCCTGCCGGTGACCATCAGCCGCTGCTCTAATAACTATGGTCCTTATCATTTTCCGGAAAAGCTGATTCCCCTCATGATCATCAATGCCCTGCATGACAAGCCGCTGCCTGTCTATGGGGACGGCCTTAATGTCCGCGACTGGCTTTATGTCGAAGACCATTGCCGGGCCATCGACCTCATTCTCCAGAAGGGTCGTGTCGGCGAGGTCTATAACGTCGGCGGCCACAATGAAATGAGGAATATCGACATCGTCAAATTGATTTGCAAAGAACTGGGCAAACCGGAAAGCCTCATCCATCATGTCACGGACCGCAAAGGCCATGACCGCCGCTACGCCATCGACCCGACGAAAATCCATGAAGAATTGGGCTGGCTGCCGGAAACGAAATTTGCCGACGGCATCAAGAAGACCATCCAGTGGTACTTGGACCACGAAGATTGGTGGCAGCCCATCATTTCAGGGGAATACCAGCAGTATTATCAGAAGATGTATGGGAGTCGAGGCTAGGAGCCTCGACGCAGGCCGCAGTTCGCAGGCCGCAGTTCGCCTCGGACTCAGATGTCGCTGAGCGGCGACTGATTCAAAGTGACAACGACGCTTCGGGATACCTTCAGCGCGTAGCGGGCCGCCTTATCAGGACGGCCCCTACGAAATCGCATTCAGGCGATAAAAAATTATGCGGCTACAAGCCGCATCTGTAGGGGCCGTCCCCAAGGGCGGCCCGCTGTGAACAGTTGGAAATATTTCCAAACTGTTAATATGGTATGCAGTATGTTATGCCTCGCTATTCCGGACGGGCGCCCCGCGTGGCGCCCCTACGAAATCGCATAGAGGCGATGGGAAAAGAACCTCTCAGTCAGCTGTGCTGACAGCTCCTCTTCGCAGGGGAGCCTTTCATCGCAGGTCGCCGCAATCTTGCAGACCGTAAAAAAATACAAGGCCCCAATCGGGGTATTTTTGCGAGCCGAGGGTTGCTCGAGGCGATAGTGTTACTTTGAATTTTTTGTTGCGCAGCGGCATCTGAATCCGAAGCGGCCTGCGAACTGCGAACTGCGGTCTGCGTTTATTTGATAATGACGATGGAATAAGATAGTATGAAGGGAGAAAACCACTCTATGAAAATATTTGTAACAGGTGTGAATGGCCAGTTGGGTCATGATGTGATGAATGAGCTGGCTTTGCGGGGGCATGTCGGTATCGGCAGTGATTTGGCTCCGGCTTACAGTGGTATGGCTGATGGGACGGCGGTGACGACGGCACCGTATGTGTCTTTGGATATTACCGATGCGGATGCGGTACGGCGTGCCATTTCGGACGTCCAGCCCGATGCGGTCATTCATTGTGCGGCTTGGACGGCTGTCGATATGGCCGAAGATGACGACAAAGTGGCTCAGGTCCGGGCGGTCAATGCCGGTGGGACGCAGCATATTGCCGATGTCTGCAAGGAATTGGACTGCAAGATGCTCTATCTCAGTACGGATTATGTGTTCAATGGGCAGGGAACGGAGCCGTGGCAGCCGGACTGCAAGGATTACCAGCCCCTCAACGTTTATGGCCAGACCAAGCTCGAAGGGGAATTGGCCGTTTCGCAGACGCTGGAAAAATATTTCATCGTCCGCATTGCCTGGGTATTCGGACAGAACGGCAAGAATTTCGTCAAGACTATGCTCAATGTCGGCAAGACGCACGATACGGTCCGCGTCGTCAATGACCAGATCGGGACACCGACGTATACTTTTGATTTGGCCCGGCTGTTAGTCGATATGATTGAAAGCGATAAATACGGCTATTACCATGCGACTAACGAAGGTGGCTATATTTCCTGGTATGATTTTACCTGCGAAATCTACCGCCAGGCCGGCTATACGACGAAAGTCATCCCCGTCACGACGGAAGAATACGGCCTGTCGAAAGCCAAACGCCCCTTTAATTCCCGCTTGGATAAAAGCAAACTCGTCGCCAACGGATTCCGGCCGCTGCCCGACTGGAAAGACGCCTTGCGGAGGTATTTGGGGAATTTAGTGGCTCGTAGCTAGTGGTCCATGGCTCGTTGACGAACGACCTACGATGAACGACAAGAGCGGCCTGCGTTTAACTGAATATGTTATAATAAAGGAAACATGCATGAAGGGAGATATAACAATGGGTCAGATAAAGGTTGAAAAGAATGTGGGCGGCATTGACGGGCTTTGTGTCATTATGCCGACAGTTCATGGTGATGGCCGTGGATATTTTATGGAAACGTATAATCAGAAGGATATGGAGGAAGCGGGGTTCCATATTAATTTTGTTCAGGATAATCAGTCCATGTCGACAAAAGGGGTCTTGCGGGGGCTTCATTTCCAGAAACATTTTCCCCAGTGCAAGCTCGTCCGTGCTGTCCGCGGCAGTGTTTTCGATGTGGCTGTCGATTTGCGCCGTGATTCCAAGACGTATGGCAAATGGTATGGTGTCGAATTGACGGAAGAAAACAAGAAGCAGTTCCTCATTCCCGAAGGCTTTGCCCATGGGTTCCTGGTTCTCAGCGACGTGGCGGAATTCTGCTATAAGGTCAATGATTTCTGGCATCCCAATGATGAAGGCGGCATGGCCTGGAACGACCCGGAAATCGGCATCCAGTGGCCCCAACTCGTCGGCGAATATCAGGGTTCGCCCAGCGCCGCCGGCTATCACCTCGAAGACGGGACGCCGCTGAATCTGAGCGATAAAGACCAGCAGTGGCTGGGGTTGAAAGATACCTTTTCCTTCTGATTGCCTGAAAGCGGGGTGAGCTTCATGCAGAACATCATTGCTGTGATTTGGGATTTCGACAAGACCTTGATTGACGGGAACATGCAGGACCCGATTTTTGAGGAATATCATATTGATAAGGCGAAATTCTGGCAGCATGTCAATGCCTTGCCGGCGTATTATGCCAAGGAAGGCGTCAAGGTCAATGCCGACACGATTTATCTGAATCAGTTCATCAAGGACGCACAGAAAGGGATTTTCAAGGGCCTTAATAATGAAAAGCTGAAGACCTTTGGCCAGAAGCAGAAGTATTATCACGGCGTCCCGGAAATCTTCAAGAATCTTCAGCGCGTCGTCGAAGAGAACCCCAAGTACCGCGAGTACAACATCAAGGTGGAGCATTACATTGTCAGTACGGGCATGTCGGCTATCATCAAAGGGTCGGCCGTCATGCCCTATGTTGAAGCCATCTGGGGCTGCGACCTCATTGAAGGGCTCGATGCAGAAAAGCATAAAATCATCAGTGAAGTGGGCTATACTATCGATAATACGACCAAGACGCGGGCCTTGTTTGAAATCAATAAGGGCGTGCCTCAGCATCCGGAAATCGATGTCAATGCCAAGATGTCCGATGCCCTGCGCCGCGTCGCTTTCCCTAACATGATTTATATTGCCGACGGGCCCAGCGATGTGCCGGCCTTTTCGGTAGTCAAAAAATTCGGCGGATCGACCTTTGCCATTTATCCCAAAGGAAACAGCAAGGCCTTCCGCCAGGTCGAACAACTGCGGGAAGATGGCCGCATCGATATGTATGCCGAAGCCGATTACCGTGAGGGGACGACGGCCTACATGTGGCTGACCCACAAAGTCGACGAAATCGCCGAACGCATCTACAAAACAGAAAAAGAAAGCCTGGAAGGCGCCGTCTCGGCTGCTCCCAGACATTTGGTGTGAGGTGTTTGAGGCTTGATGAAAGGCTCTCCTAATAGGAGAGCTGGCCGCCAAAGACGGTCTGAGAGGTTTCTCTTTAAAGACCCGTTAGGAATTTGGATGATTCTTCTAGCAAACAGGTCGGGAAATCGTACATATTCCGGTGCGGGCGCCCCGCGTGGCGCCCCTACAGAAGAAGGGGCTGTCGCACGAAGGTTTCTGCCATCATGCGAGGCCCCGTTCGCTTTGTAGTTTGTAGAAGCTGGTTTCAAATTTTTAACCATCCACTAACCACTAGCCACTAGCTGCTAACCACTTAAAAGGAGCTGTCGTTCGACAGCTCCTTTTTCTATCTCCGCGGTGGCGGCCGATGGCCGTGACGTGGCGGTGGTGGCGGGCGATGCCAGCCCCAGTCATTATAAAAAGGACCGCCCCAACCCCAATTCCAATAGGTATCCATATACAGTTGGGTCATGTAGGCGTTGTAGGCCATGCGCTGCAGGTCAGCCTGGGTGACGACGGAGATGCGGCGCGATGCCGTTTCTTTGACGTCGCCGACGGTCACGTCTGCCAGAATGTCTACTTGGCCCGTCTTGACGGGGAGGATTGTATTGTCTTCTCCGATTTTGGCGACGGACTCATTCAGGCTCTTGGCCGTCAGGCCATAGGGGACATTGCCCGGCGTCTGCAGGGCGACGATGCCTTTGCTGCCCAGGGCCAGGTAGCGCGGGTAGATGATGATGCGGCTCTTTTTCATCATTTTTTCAGCGCTGCCATAAATCAAGCCTTCGTGGGGCGTATCCATACGCCAGACGGCACTCTTGTCTTTGGCGACTAAGTATTCGCCAATCTGTTCCGTCGTCTTGTCGTCATAGGCCCGAACACGGCGGAAATACTTGTCCGTCAGGTCTTTGTCGACGCGGAAATAATAAGGCCTGGTTGTTGTGTCCAGCCCGGTCCGCTGGGAATCGATGGTCTGGAGCAGCGTCGTCACGTCTTTATAGGTCGAGCCTTTGGTCAGGTAATATTTGTCGATGATTTTGCCTGTATGGCCGGCTAACGGATCCGTAGGCACACTGGCCTTTTCTGCTGTTTTTTCAGCTCCTGTTTCGGTGGCCTGGGCCTGAACGGCCGCTTCGGCAGGTGCCGTTTTGGCCGTGTCTGCAGCCAGTCCTGTCAACGTCGTACACGTGCAGAACAAGGCGGCCAGGACAGCCTGTTTCCATTTTTTCACGATACCACCTCCTCATACCTTTACTATAGCGCGCCGCTGCGGCGAGCGTCAATATGTCGTAAAGAATCTTATGGGAAATGCAATTATTTGTTCAATTTTACAAAAATGTTGCAAAATAAAAGTCAGTGGCTCTTAGGCTTACTCGCCCAAGGCATAGAGGATGTCGGCGGCGACGGCGTTGAGATTATAGCGGCTGGTGTAGCAGACGAGCGTGCCCTGGGAAGCGGCCTGCTGGCAGGCTTTGCGGACCAGGGCGTGGCCTGTATGGTTGGTGTTGATGATGAGTATGTCGGCGCCCTGGAGTTTTTGGACGTCGAAGTGCTTGTTTTCCAGGATCATCCAGTGCGGGAAGCGCGTGCGGACTTTGTCATGCCATAGGGCGCTGCCGCCGGCCAGACAGACGCGGAAGCCTTCCAGGGCCTTTTCCAGGCGCGACGTGTAGTCGTCGGGCAGGGGGAGGGCCCTTTTTTCGACGTCTTCCTGGGGACAGCGCGTTTCCCATTCGCGCAGGGATTGTTCCAGGGTCTGGACGTAGCCGTCATAACTTTCCTGCAAGGTCTGGTAATAGGCCTGGGTCTGGGCCAGTTCGTCGCGCAGCCGGGCGGCATCGTCGTCGGCAACGGGCGGCGTGTCGTCATAGACCAGGCGGATGACACCCAGGCCCAGGGCGATTTGACCGGCCGTATCCAGGACGCCTGCCAGGCTCAGGGCTTCGGCTGTGCTCGACGGTGTGAGGGGCTGGCTCACGGCGATATGGCCGCGGACTTTGTGGCCGCCGATGGCTGTCGGCCGCGGGAACTGTTCCAGCGTTATCGTGGCGATATGACGCTGCTGTGCGGCCTCCGTGCGATACAGTTCGTAGACGGCTTTGCGCGGCGTGAAGGACTGCTGCATCAGCTGACACGTGCCGTCCATGCGGCCCGTCTGGTCCGGGAATTCGGCCGCGCCGTCATCCTGCATCTTTTTCCACAGCCGGGCCGTCGGTATGGCGCGACCTGCCAGGCAGAGGGCTTCGCCATAAGGCAGGAAGCGTTCTTCGCCGCGGCACGACAGGCCTGCCGCTTCATTGGTATACATAATCTGTGTGATTTTCATGATAATTCTCCTCGTATCTATAACTTATGTCTATTTTGAACCTCTCCCGCTTATAGAAGCGGGAGATTCTTGAGAAGGTTGCTGTTTAAGTTTCCTCCTGAAATCAGGATAGCCTTATTCTCAAAGGGCTGTCCAAAAGCCCCTTACACAGTCCCTCGAAATCGAAGTTCTGCTTACTTTTACGGAGTATGTTGGCGGCGCCGTTGATGTCGGCATTAGCCGTCCTGCCGTTAGCGAAGCGGTACAGGCCGCGCTGGACTCGTTTCCCGCTGAACGTTCCTGTATAGGGTGTATCCGGCTGGTATACGGGAATATCATCCAAATCCAGGCAGCTGGCCTGAGAGGTATACGATTCCTCCTGTTCCAGATAGCTTATCCCATAGCGTTCACACAGGTGTTTCAAGGTACTACGCAGATAGCTCAGGCTGATTTGAGTAAAATGCTGATTCGTCACTTTGCCCAGCTTTAGTCCTCGTTTGAAATCGCGATTATAGCCGCAGACAAGGGTCCCTATCTGATGACTGATGCAAAAATCGAGGATATAGCGGGCTGTCTTGCGAAGGATGTCCTGCATCCGGAAATTGCGTTTCTTCGCTAATTGACAGAGCTGGTTCGTTGTCTTCTGGCCCTGCTTGGCGGCAATGCTTTGGAGTCTGGCTTTGCGTTTGTTCCAATACTGGTTGATAGATTTGAGTTTACGACCGTCCATGAGGAACGACGTCCCCGTATTGGTAACGCAGGCGGCCAGATTGTCCAGTCCTAAGTCGATAGCCAGGACACGGTCTGGCGAGGTTTTCACTGGTTCCGGGTCCTGTAAGTAGCAATACTGAATCTTGAAATACCGTCCGCCATACATGGGACAGATGCGGACTTCCTGAACCGTCTTATCCTTCAGTCTGTCAGGAACAGAAATCCGAATCCGATGGCCGTTATGGATTTTCGCATATTTCCGGCTCATCGGCACTGTCAGGAACCCCTTCTTGATGTTGATAGCGTTCGTCGACAAGACGAGATGGAACCATCCCCCTTTTTCACGATAGTGCGGCAGGCGGACATCTTTCGACTGATAGTCACCTGCCTTGACTTTCTGCAAAAGCCCGAAAAAGGACCGAAAACTGCGGTCGGCTATTTTCAATATCTGCTGGGCTACACCGGCCTGCAACAAGCCATAGTTTTCATTTTCCTTGCAAATGGGGTAACTTTCTTCGTACCGCAAGAATTGATGGGTATCGAAGTAATGCTGCCGAATCGTATAGACCGCTACATTATACAGGTTATTGCTGTATTGGCACATTTCCCGGAGCATCGTATAATCTTGTTTCGCCAAGCCGCGGATGACATTCGATTGCGTCAAGTACATCTGGGATTCACCTCCTCTGTCATCTACCATTATACCGTAGCCGAAGTGAAAAGGCTAAGATGGAAAAGACATAGGGTGGATTTCGCAGGCATCGAACCTGCGAAATCCATCGCCATTCATCTCCTACCTAAAAGAGGAAGGAGTCTTCTGGCGAAACTATGATAAAGCAGGCCGTCCGCCTTGGATAGGGGAGGAAACATCTTGTTATGAGGAAAAATTCGCTCCATTTATAGATATATGAAGAAAAAGTACAGAGTTTTTTGTGTCAAGGAGAAAAAATTATGATAGAATAAGGGGGTACATATACAGAGTATACTAATTTGAGGAGGTGCGCCGATAATGATGAAGCGGAATATCGTTCTCGTCGGCATGATGGGGAGCGGCAAGAGTCATATTGGCCGCAAGCTGGCTCAGCGCCTCGGCTGGCAATTTGTCGATACGGACCGGCGTATTGAACGGGCTGTGGGCATGACCATTGCCGAGTTCTTTGCGAGCTCCGGGGAAAAAGTGTTTCGCGAACGAGAAATCAATGTCCTGCAGCAAGTCAGCCGCTATCATGAAGCTGTCATTTCCTTTGGCGGCAATTTTCCTATGAATGTCGGTACTTATCGAATCCTGCATCGCCATGGGTTTATCGTCGCCTTATTGTCTGAACCGTTCCGCGTGGAAGAACGGGTCAGCCGCCATATAGGCAAGCGGCCGACTGTCGACTATGAAAATCTTCATGATTTCGTCCACACGATGATGAAACAGTGGGAAGAGGTCTATCCGTACTGCGACTGCGTCATTGATACGACGCGCGGGGGAGCATCACAGATCGTCGAATCCATTGTCCATAAAATCAACGAAAGGCATGTGCAATTCATTGCCAGGGAAAAAAAGGAGATTGATGAAAAATGATCAACAAAATCGGAGTATTGACCAGCGGCGGGGATGCCCCCGGTATGAATGCGGCTATCCGCGGCGTCACGCGGTATGCCATTCAGAAAGGCCTCACGGTGGAAGGCATCATTCGCGGTTATGAAGGGCTGCTGAGTCATGAAACGCGTCCCTTGGGCCGTCGTGATGTCGGCGCTATCATCCATCGCGGTGGTACCATGCTTCGGACAGCCCGCTGCCTGGAATTCAAAGAAAAAGAAACGCAGAAAAAAGCCGTTGCTTATTTGCGTGAACTGGAAATAGATGCTCTCGTCGTCATTGGTGGCGACGGTTCCATGCGTGGTGCCCAGGCACTGAGCCGGTTGGGATTCCCGACGATTACGATTCCGGGCACCATTGATAACGACATGATGGGGACGCAGTATACCCTGGGCTTCGATACGACGGTCAACACCGTCCTGGAATCGGTCAATAAAATCCGCGATACGGCCTTCTCCCACGACCGCGTCGCCGTCATCGAAGTCATGGGCCGTGAAGCCGGTTTCATCGCCCTCAACGCCGGCATGGCTTCCGGTGCCGAAGCAGTCCTGGTTCCGGAACATCCCGTAGATTTGGCTGCCCTTTGCCGTCACCTGGAAGAATCGCACCGCATGAAGAAACTGAGCAGCATTGTCATCGTCGCTGAAGGCGCTGCCAAAGGGGCGGACGTCGTCGATTATATCAAGGAACATACGTATTTGTCGCCGAATCTGACCGTCCTCGGCTACGTCCAGCGCGGCGGGGCCCCGTCGGCTTACGATGCCATCATGGCCGGCCGTTTCGCTCAGAAAGCCGTCGACAGCCTGCTGGCTGGCACATATAACTGCGTCGTCGGCCTCATCGACAACCGCGTCGTAGCGACACCGTATTCGGAAGCCGAAGCCCTGCGCTATCCCATCGACGAAAACCTGTTCCACCTCGTCCATCTCCTGGGAAGATAGGCGTTCGTGGCTCGTGGCCCGCTTGTGGAATTCCGTAAGGACTCCCCTTCACAGGGGAGCCGGGATAGGTTCGTAAGGAGCTGTCTTCATGATGGCTCCTTTTTTGCGGTATTTTTCTTTTACTTATATGGTCCCTACATAGATGCCTTGGGCGTCTAAAATGCGTTGACATCTTATAAATATGCACGTATAATAGAGTAGCGTATATATTATCATATGTTATAGAGTGTCATTTAGAGGAGTGTTATCATGTCGTTTGATTTTAGTCTGATTTGGAACTCATTGCCCCTGTTGTTGGCAGGTGCCGGTGTCACTATTGAAATCACGGCAATCGCTGTCGGCCTGGGTTTCATTTTCGGCCTGATTACCAGTGTGTGCCGCTTGTCGGGCGTCAAGATTTTACAGGTCATTGCCGTCTGCTACGTCAATATTATCCGTGGTACGCCTATGCTGGTCCAGATTTTCCTGATTTATTTTGCCCTGCCGATGGTCATTGGCGAACGCATCAACCCCTTCGTCGCTGCCGTCGCTGCCTGCTCGATCAACAGTGGTGCTTACGTTTCGGAAATCTTCCGCGCCGGGATCCAGTCCGTTGATAAAGGCCAGATGGAAGCCGGCCGTTCCCTGGGCTTGTCGTGGATGCAGACCATGCGCTATGTCATCTTGCCCCAGGCTTTTAAACACGTCATCCCGCCGCTGGGCAACGAATTTATTTCCATGACCAAGGAAACGTCCCTGGTTTCGGTCATCGGCTTTGAAGAATTGACCCGCCGCGGCCAGCTCATCATCGCCAAGACCTATGGTTCTTTTGAAATCTGGCTGACTGTCGCTGCTATTTACCTGGTCATGACTTTGACCATTGCCCGTCTCGTAAGCTATTTGGAACGGAGGTTCGCAACGGATGATAGAAATTAAAGGTTTGAAAAAAAGTTTTGGCAAGCACGAAGTCCTGAAGGGCATCGACTTGACCATTCAAGATAAAGAAGTCGTCGTCATCATCGGCCCGTCCGGTTCCGGCAAGAGTACGATCCTGCGCTGTATCAACTATCTGGAACAGCCGACGGCTGGGGAAATCATCGTCGACGGCATCAGCATGAGCGATGCCAAGAGCATCAACAATATCCGCAAGGAAGTCGGCATGGTTTTCCAGCGCTTCAATCTCTTCCCGCACATGACGGTCTTGCAGAACATCATCTTGTCGCCCATGAAGACCCGCGGTGAAAGCAAGGATGAAGCGACGAAGACGGCTATCCAGCTCTTGGAAAAAGTCGGCCTGGCCGATAAGAAAGACGCTTATCCCGAAACCTTGTCCGGTGGTCAGCAGCAGCGTGTGGCCATTGCCCGCGCCCTGGCCATGAAGCCGAAGTTCATGCTCTTCGATGAACCGACATCGGCATTGGACCCGGAAATGGTCCGCGAAGTATTGGACGTCATCAAGGATTTGGCCAAAGACGGCATGTCCATGGCCATCGTCACCCACGAAATGGGCTTTGCCCGGGAAGTCGCCGACCGCGTCCTCTTCATCGACGAAGGGAAAATCCTGGAACAAGGGAAGCCGGATGACATCTTCTTCCATCCGAAAGAAGAACGGACGAAACTGTTCTTGTCGAAGATATTGTAGGAGAAGTGCGCCCCTGTGGGGAGCACGCGGTTCGCAGGCCGCAGGTCGCAAGCTGCAGTAGGGGCTCGCACGTGGCGAGCCCGCTTCCGCATATGTCTGATTTTCCTAACCAGCTTGCCAGGAGAATTATCCAAATTCCAAACGGATCGCCCACGTGGCGACCCACATCAGACATCAAACTTTCAACTTAAAACTCAAAAAAAGGGCTGTCGCATTAAGCAATTTTTGCTTCGTGCGACAGCCCTTTTTGCCGTAGGGATCGTCCCCAAGCTTTTTCAGCCCGTCGGGTGCCGACCCATGGAAGGCACCCGACGGTTGCTGAAACGGACAGCTGAGGATGGATGGCCCGCTTGTGGGAATTCCACAACCTGATACCGCAGGCCGCCGATAAACCTCTCAGTCAGCTGCGCTGACAGCTCTCCTAGCAGGAGAGCCGGGCCGCCCGCTGGGACGGCCCCTACGATGCAGCCATCAGGCTGCGAGACCTAACCACTAGCCACTAGCCACGAACCACTGCTTTTTCAAAGGCTGTGCGGGCGGCGGTTATGGTTTTTTCGATGTCTTCGTCGCTGTGGACGCCGGAGACGAAGTTCGTTTCAAACTGGGACGGTGCCAGGTAGATGCCTTGTTCCAGCATGGACAGGAAGTAGCGCCGGAAGGCTTCCTGGTCACTGGCTTCGGATGTGGCATAGTTGGTGACCGGGACGGCGCTGAAGAAGACGCTGAACATGGTGCCGGCCCGATGGACCTGGACGGCGGCGCCGGCTTCGTCAGCAGCGGCTTTGAGGCCGTCTGTCAGGATTTTCGTTTTGGCGCAGGCTTTTTCGACGTAATCCGGGTCTTCTGTGATGATGCGCAGTGTTTCCAATCCGGCTGCCATGGCCAGGGGATTGCCGCTGAGGGTACCGGCCTGATAGACCGGGCCGGCCGGCGAGACGCAGTCCATGATGTCCTTGCGGCCGCCGTAGGCAGCGACGGGCAGGCCGCCGCCGATGATCTTGCCCAAGGTCGTCATGTCCGGGACGATGTGATAGATGCTCTGGGCGCCGTGCAGGGCCGTGCGGAAGCCGCACATGACTTCGTCGAAGATGAGGACTGTGCCGTGTTTCTTCGTTTCGTCGCGCAGGAGCTGCAAGTAGCCGTCTGCCGGCAGGACCAGGCCCATATTGCCGGCAATGGGTTCGACGATGACGGCGGCAATGTCGTCGCCGCAGCGGTCCATGAGTTCCCGGAAGGCGTCGGCATCGTTATAGGCGACGGTCAGCGTGTCTTTGGCCGTGCCGGCTGTGACGCCCGGGCTGTCAGGCTGACCGAAGGTAGCGGCGCCGGAACCGGCCTTGACCAGCAGGCTGTCGCCGTGGCCGTGATAGCAGCCGATGAATTTCACGATTTTATCGCGGCCCGTATAGCCCCGGGCGACGCGGATGGCGCTCATCGTTGCTTCCGTACCGGAGTTGACCATGCGCAGTTTTTCGATGGACGGATAGATTTCTTTGACCAACTGGGCCAGCTGCGATTCAATCAGCGTCGGCGCACCATAGCTCGTGCCGCGGGTGGCCGCTTCCTGCAGGGCCTTGACGACGCGGGGATGGGCGTGGCCGACGATCATGGGGCCCCAGGAACCGACGTAGTCGATGTACTGGTTGCCGTCGATGTCGCAGATGGTACTGCCTTTGGCCCAGGCAATGAACGGTGGCGGGCAGCCGATGCGGTTATACGAGCGGACCGGGCTGTTGACGCCGCCCGGCATGAGGGTCTGCGCTTCTTCAAAAGCGGCAGCTGATTTTTCTAAGTGAAGCATGGAAAGGCCTCCTTATTCTTTGATGTCTAAATTGAAGACGTTCCGCAGTTCGCGGACGACCCGGTCTTCGTCAGGCGTGTTGGCTGCTTCGACCGTGCGGCGCAGGGGAGCACGCAGGATTTTGCGGACCAGGATATGGGATAAGTTCTCGACGACGCGGAACTGGTCATCGGTCAGTTCGGGCAGTTTGTTGCGGGCCCGTTTGACGAAATGGCGCCGTGTCCGTTCGGCCTGCTGGGACAGGCTGAGGACGACGGGGCGGACCGACAGGTATTGATAGCGTTCAATCATGGTGTTCACGGCTTCGTCGACGATATAGCTGGCGGCTACGGCTTCGCGCTGACGCGTGGCTTCATTGTCGTGGACAACTTCCTGGAGGTCGTCGATGTTGTATAAGGTGACGCCGGGCAGACGGGTCACGGCCGGGTCGACGTCGCGCGGTACGGCGATGTCGATGAGCAGCAGGGGCCGGCCCTGGCGTAGTTCCTGGAAGCGCTGCAGCCGGGGGACGGTGATGACGTAGTGCGGTGCCCCCGTCGAGGCGATGATGATGTCTACGTCGGAGACGACGGACTGGACTTCTTTATAGTGGACGGCCTGGCCGCCGACGTCGGCAGCCAGTTCCTGGGCCCGTTCCAGATGGCGGTTGACGATGTACAGTTTCCCGGCGCCTTTGCCTAAGAAATTCTGCGCCGTCAGGCGGGCCATCTGGCCGGCGCCGTAGAGCAGGAGATTCCGGCCAGACAGGGAGCCGAGCTGTTTTTCGGCCATCTGGACGGCTGTATAGCTGACGGATACGGCATTGTAGGCGATGTGCGTTTCCGTCCGGACCCGCTTGCCCGTGGCGATGGCCTGCTGGAAGAGCATGTTCAGGATGGCACTGGTCGCGCCGTTTTCGTGGGCCATGACGTAGGCCTGTTTGACCTGGCTGAGGATCTGACCTTCGCCGAGGACCAGCGAGTCCAGGCTGGCAGCGACGTTGAACAAGTGGTGGATGCAGGCTTTTCCCGTATAGCTGTAGAAATAGGACGGTTCATAAGCCGGACGGCCGGCTGCATCGAGGAAGAAGTCGCGCAGGGCCTGTTCATTATCGCGCACGTCGTCGACGACAGCGTAGACTTCGGCGCGGTTGCACGTCGACAGGATGACGGCTTCGCGCAGGCCGCCGTAATCGTCGAGATGCTGCAGGGCGTCGTGGATGGCGTCGGGTGTCATAGTGAAGTGTTCCCGGATGGCGACGGGGACGGTCTTATGATTGAGGCCGAGGATGACGAGGTCCATTTTATGCCTCGACTTCGCCGTTTTTCAGCCACTTGGCGACGTCGACGGCGTGGTAGGTGATGATGATATCGGCGCCGGCGCGTTTCATGCTGGTCAGTTCTTCCATGACGATGCGTTTTTCGTCGATCCAGCCGTTGCGGGCTGCGGCTTTGACCATGGCGTATTCGCCGCTGACGTTATAGGTCGCAATGGGGCGCTGACAGCGCTGGCGGGCCTGATAGACGATATCCAGGTAGGAAAGGGCCGGTTTGACCATGATGATGTCGGCACCTTCTTCCAGGTCGAGGTCGATTTCCTTCATGGCTTCGCGGCCATTGGCCGGGTCCATCTGGTACTGGCGGCGGTCGCCGAAGTGCGGTGCCGAATCGGCGGCGTCGCGGAAGGGTCCGTAGAAGCCGGATGCGTATTTGGCGGCATAAGACATGATAATCGTATTGATGAAGCCTTCTTCGTCCAGGGCCTGGCGGATGGATGCGATGCGGCCATCCATCATATCCGACGGGGCGACGATATCGGCACCGGCTTCGGCCTGGCTGACGGCGACTTTGTTGAGCAGCTTCAGAGTCGCGTCGTTATCGACGTAGTGGTCTTTGACCTGACCGCAGTGGCCGTGGTCCGTGTACTGGCAGAGGCAGACGTCGCCGACGATGACCATGTCCGGCAGGGCTTTCTTGATGGCGCGGATGGCACATTGGACCGGGCTCTGCGGGTCCCAGGCGCTGGAGCCGATTTCGTCTTTATAAGCCGGCAGGCCAAAGACTTCGATAGCCCGCAATCCCAAGGCATAGATGTCTTCGGCCAGGCGGACGGCGTTGTCTACGGACAGGTGATAACAGCCGGGCATGCTGGGAATTTCTTCTTTGACATTCGTGCCGGGGATGACGAAGATAGGATAAATCAAATCGTTGAGACATACATGGTTTTCCCGGACCATAGCGCGCAGGGGAGCAGAAAGGCGCAGGCGGCGGGGGCGTAAGGTATTCAATTTCATGACTTTTGGATTCTCCAATCTGTAATACATTCAGCCAGACCGGCGGTGGTGTAGGTCTGGGCTGTGATTATTTTTTTCAGGCCTGCTTCCTGGCAGGTGCGGGCCGTGATGGGACCGATGCAGGCAAAGGTGATGTCGTCGAGGACGTCGGTCGGGGCCTGGTTCAGGGCCAGGAAGTTCTGGACGGCCGACGAACTGGTAAAGGTTACGACGTCGACGGCCCGGCGCGTCAAGAGGTCCGTCAGGGTCTCGCTGTTTTCGCTGGCTGCGACGGTACAGTAGGCCTGGCAGATGTCGACGACGGCACCCCAGCGGCGCAGAGTGTCAGGCAGGACGGACCGGGCTTCTTTGGCCCGAGGGATGAGGATGCGTTCTTTTCCTGACAAATGAGCCTCCAGGGCGGCGGCCAGGTCTTCGGCACAGTAGGCGTCAGGGACGACGTCGGCGCGAAGGCCGTACCGGTTCAGGGCCTCGGCCGTAGCGCTGCCGATGGCGGCCAGTTTGGCCCGGCCCAGGGCCCGGCTGTCGCGGCCGTGGTGCTGGAGGCGGTGGAAAAAGGCATCGACGCCGTTGGTGCTGGTGAAGATGACCCAGTCATAGCTGGCTAATCGGCCGATGGCTTCGTCCAGGGCCTGATAATCGTCAGTCGGCGGCGTGATGCGGATGGTCGGGACTTCCAGGCAGCGGGCGCCCAGTTCTTCCAGTCGGTGTGTCAAGGCCGGTGCCTGGGCATGGGTCCGGGTGACGGCGATGGTCAGGCCGAAGAGGGGCTTGGTATCGAACCACTGCATGGACGGACGCAGGGCGACGACGTCGCCGACGATGAAGACAGCCGGTGCCTGGAAGTGGCAGGCTGCCGCTTTTTCAGCGATGTCGCCAACTGTGGCTACCAGTGTTTCCTGGTCGGCCTTGGTGCCCCAGCGGACCAGGGCGGCCGGCGTGGAAGCCGGGCGGCCGTAGGTGATGAGCTGTTTGGTAATGGACGGCAGGTTGTGGACGCCCATGAGGAAAATCAGGGTATCTACGGCCGTCGCCAGTTTGTCCCAGTGAATCGATGAATGGCCCTTGGTCGGGTCTTCGTGGCCTGTGACGACGGCAAAGGAAGAGGCCGCCGTCCTATCGGTCACGGGGATGCCGGCATAAGCCGGTGCGCCGATGGCCGATGTGACGCCTGGGATGATTTCAAAGGGCAGGCCGGCGTCGTGAAGGGCCCGGCTTTCTTCACCGCCGCGGCCGAAGACGAAGGGGTCGCCGCCTTTGAGGCGGACGACGGTCTTGCCTTCTTTGGCTTTGGCAATGAGCAGGTCGATGATTTTGTCCTGCGATAACGTATGGTCAGCGGCTTTTTTGCCGACGTAGATTTTTTCAGCGCCTGGCGGGGCGAATTCTAAAAGGCGCGGGTCGGCCAAGTAGTCGTAGATGACGACGTCGGCCCGGCCCAGGACTTCCTGGCCCCGCAGGGTGAGCAGGCGGTAGTCGCCGGGACCGGCGCCGGTGAGATAAACGATACCGTTCATGGAAAACCTCCTTAGTAAGTCGGCGTAATGCCTAAATCGGTGAGAATGCGGCGGCCGCCGTCATCGAGGAGCGTACAGGCCGCTTCTTTGCCGATGGCAGCGCTGTCGGCGACGGGACCTTGCGTCGTCGTGCGGCAGACCTGGCTGCCGTCTGGGGCGGCGATGATGCTCTGTAAGGTCAGCGTCCCGTCCTGGACCGTGCCGTAGACGCCGACCGGAACCTGACAGCTGCCGTTAATGGCGGCCAGGAAGGCCCGTTCTGCTGTCGCAGCGGCGGCCGTGTCCTGGTCGTTGAGGAAAGCTAGTGCCTGCCTCAGTGACATATCGTCGGCGCGGGTTTCGATGGCCAGGGCTCCCTGGCCGACGGCGGGAATCATGGTCGTGACCGGCAGGAGCTGGCAGATGCGGTCGGCCCGGCCCAGGCGCTGCAGGCCGGCTTCGGCCAGGATGATGGCGTCGTATTGACCGTCATCGAGCTTTTTCAGGCGCGTATCGACGTTGCCCCGAAGGTCGCTGACGACCAGATCCGGCCGGGTGTGGAGCAGCTGGGCTCTGCGGCGCAGGCTCGATGTGCCGATGCAGGCGCCGGCCGGCAGGGATTCCAGGGTGGCATACGTATTGGAAACGAAGGCGTCGTGGACGTGGTGGCGGGCCGTGATGGCTGCCAGGCAGAGGCCGTCCGGGACGTCGGCTGGCAGGTCTTTCAGGCTGTGGACGGCCAGGTCGATGGTGCCGTCCAGGAGGCGCCGTTCCAATTCCGTCGTAAACAGTCCCTTGCCGCCGATGCGGGCTAAGGGGACGTCTAGGATTTTATCGCCCTGCGTGACGATGTGCTGGAGCTGGACGGACAGCTCCGGGTCGTGGCGGCGCAGGGCGTCGGCGACGTAGTTGGCCTGCCAAAGGGCCAGCTGGCTGCGCCGCGTACCGATGGTCAGATTACGTTTCATGGTTTTTCCTTTCCCAGGCGGCCAGCCGGTCCCGGAGCAGGGCGCTGGCTGCGTCGATTTCGTTGTTGTCTACCAGGGCCATGACGTCGTCCGTCAGGGCCTGGCGCCAGAAGGCCTGGCGGTCCCGGCTGGTCGGAAGGACGGACTGCCCTTGACGGCGGATAGCTGCTAATTCAGCGAGCCAGCGGCCATAGCGTTCGTCGAAGTGCTGTTCCAGTTGCTTACGGAGCCAGCGCGACAGCGCCGGTGCCTTGCCGTTGGTGGAAATGGTGAGCTGCAGGTCGCCCTGGCGGACGATGGACGGCAGGGTGAAGTTGCACAAATCCGGGACGTCACAGACGTTGAGCAGTTTCCCCTGGGCTTTGGCAGCGGCTGCGACGGCGTGGCTGACGGCTTCGTCGTCAGTGGCACAGATGATGAGGAAGAAGGCTGACTCATCACCGGCCTGGTATGTCCGCGGCTGCCAGGTCAGGCGGTGGCTTTCGGCCAGTTCCTGCAGCGGCCGGGTCAGGGACGGGGCAATGACCGTCACGGCAGCCCCTTCGGCCAGCAGGCGGCAGACCTTGCGTTCGGCGACGGCACCGCCGCCGAGGACCAGACAGGCCTGGCCGTTGAGATCGAGGTTGATTGGATACATAAGAGGAACTCCCTTTCAAAGTTGTACGCTTCTTATTATACCATTATAACGGAAAAAAGCTGTAGTAAATACAACATTTTATGAATGAAAAAGGAGCTGTCGCATCGCGACAGCTCCTTTTTAGGTGCGCCCGGCATGGGCGCACTCTAATGGGTGAAAGTCCCTAAGCCGCCCGGTAG
>ONZW01000487.1_pt1 | contig 29557 bp, 35 predicted proteins | sample 1671071 | NCBI WGS metagenome assembly ONZW01 (sample SAMN06348119, study PRJEB24527) | human gut metagenome | biome: human gut; feature: ankylosing spondylitis patient; material: feces | host: Homo sapiens | place: China | collected 2015-10
TAACCAGGCCTGCTTCATATTACCGGACGGGCAGAAATTTTCTCGTAAAGTGTAAATTATTTCGCTGTCTACTTGACGGGGTGCACACCATTTTGTCCCGAGGCTGCGGCTTGGCCTTGTCGGGGGCCGCCTTGTCAGCCTTGGGTGGGCGGCCCCTGCGGGGTTTGGCCGCATCCTTCGCTTTATCCGCCTGCTTGCCCTTATCCGGGGCAACAGCCTTTTCCGGGGGCTTGCCCTTCGTCGCCCCATCCCGGGCAGCGGTAAAATCCACCACCTTTCCAGCGGGGGCGGGATCTCCCATGCCGGGGATCGTGGTCTGCTTCTTGTCCTTGCCCGGCTGCGGCGCACCCTCCTTAGACGGAGCAGGGGCGTCCTTGTCTTTGGGAGCCTCCTTACCCGCCGGAGCCGGTTGCTCCGCCGCAGGGTCGGGGGCTGTCTTTCCCTCAACGGGCTTTTCCTCTGCAGGGGGTGTTACCACCTTGGACGCATCTTCTGTCACGGGAGCCTCCGCCCTGGCCGGGGTGGGCTGATCCTGCACCGGGGAATCGGCTTTGACAGGCTCCACCTTTTCCGGCTTGGGGGGCTCGTCTACCTTCCCGGCGTCGGGAATATTCTTTTTATCGTCAGCCATCTAAAAACCTCCTTCGTTGTGAAATAGAAAAAGCCAGCCCGATGGCTGGCCTGTGGGGGCCACCCCTCCTTTCTCCTATATCTAAAACATTTCTTTGTAGTCCCTATGAAGAAATGTTATAAACCGAATACTATGATGACATCTTCTATCGCTAATGGTATAATGGTGGAACTAATTAGAAACTTAATTATCGAAAAAATAGGCATTGGAAGTGATATATATGAGCACTTATAAAGATGCTGATGAACCGATTGAAATTGATTTGCATTTAGATGAGCTTATAGAAAAAGGCAGAGATGGCACTGTTAAGAATATAGATTTTACAAAAATCTGGTGTAATGTTGCACTTTTGCCAGCTTATCGCATTGAATATATTATTACTTCCTCTGCTCATACAAGGGCCGGTTATAATAGAGATGAGGCTGTAATATATGGTCTGCTGGTTCGTCTGTTCAAATTGTTGTGTTTTCAGAGGAGAATAGTGTGTAAACAGCTAATGACTACAACTTTAGCTGCATTTTTTGAAAGAATGATTTTGGAAGGGATTGTCAATATTGAATATTTTATCAAAAATTTTGATGAACACTTATTAAATAATTTTCGTTTAAATAGTTTAAAGGCAGAAGCATTTTTTGAAGAAGCCATAAGAGAAGATATTGCTAAAAATGCAGGGCAATCATCTGATTGGCAGGAACGATTGTTAGGCTCTATATATGACACCTATAAGAAAACAAATAGTTCTTATGAAGAAGTTCGGTCTACAAAAATAAAACTGCCTCCAATTAGCGAAAAATTTCGCTCAACAGGCAATCAAAAACTTTATGATGTTTCTTATAGAACTAAATGCCATGATATACACGGAGATTGGGTTGATTTGGCACTTAATTATTTAACATTTGATAACGAAGCGTCTCGGTTCTCACCAAATTTTCAAGAGTTTCAAGCCGATATTCGACAGTTAAATCCGCCCCTGATTATTTGTTGCGAAATGCTCAAAAAGTTTCTTCGGGACTTCTCTGGCCATGAATTACCCCATAGTTTATACGATGAAATCAACGAGGATCAGCGTATTATTTTATTTCTTGACAAGATGCATTTCAATTTTGTAAATAAACGAGACTTATTTGATGGCATTGATACATCTTTTTACGAAAGTTAGACTTTGCATTTTGAGTATTTGCCTTAAAGTGTTTTGTCTGACAAGTTTGTACTGTCATTTCTGCACGGCCAATAAACTTTTATATTAGGCTGACATTCCAAATAAGCGAACAACACTCGCTTTAAGGATAAGAACCCCTTGCTTGTTGCTTACAAACCATTGATATGACTGGATTTTTCCAAGTCCTATAATTACACTCCGACCATGGGTGAGTCCTATAAGGGCCCACCCATTTTTTAATAATTTGCAAATTAGTTTTGAAAGTGGTACAGAAATGTACAACTTTTTTCTTTTTGCTGCCTATATGTAGAAGTCTGATTTTACATGATAGGTGGAAATATGATATACTACAAACGACATACAGGAAAGCTGCTGCCGCAGAAAACGGCAGAGCAGCCAAACTGGGTCCAATGGACGCACCATTCAGAGGGCAAAACGCACTGCGAGGAATGTTTGAGGCTGGATGGCTGTTGGTTTCAGGAAGAAAAAGCCCCGCCTTGTCCGCATCATCCTTTTTGCCATTGCACACTGGATCTTATTCCGTACGCTGTAGTGTTTGGTAATGTTTCAGTATACAGCGATTATGGTAAATTTGATCCCTATTTATTTAACACAACCGGTCTGCAGACACACAATAAAGAAAAACTCTTCAAAGAATGGGGATATACTGTTGACGATGCAAGATGGCTGCAAGCAGAGATAGAACGGCAAGGGAGGGAAAGATATCTCTCTGGGCAATATGAGCTTGGAACGCTAAATATGTTTGGACAAAGAATCAATATCAGAGTAACTATTCCAAGGAAAGATGGCTTCGGCGATATTTCTTTTGTCACAGGTTGGATGGTGAAACCCAACGGACAGATAAAACTGAATACACCATACGGAGGTAAATAATATGACATACATGGATCATGTAGAAGTTATCGTCGAAAAAGAAATGTACGCAAGAGATGGTGTTCATAAAGGCATGCAAGGGTGGATCACTGAACCAGAAAACATCAACGGATATTGGTTGGTTAATTTTCCTCAGTGCGGTGAAAAGAATGATATTGCTACAATTCCTGTCAGAGAAGAAGATGTGAAAGTAGTAAAAATCCTTGATGCACATGTGAACGAGCGCATTAAGGTGCAATTTGAAAAAGAAGTCGATCAGACAAAATCATTTGCCGAAAAGCCGGATGATCTTTCTGACTATCGCATTTGATAGGATAAAAACCTTTTGCCTGCTGCTTCCAAATCATTGATATGACTGGATTTTTCCAAGTCCTATCATTACATTCCGACCAAAACCCCTCTGGAGCGAACTCCAGAGGGGTTATCTTTGTTTATGCGCCGCAATTTCTGAGTTTATTTCAGCCCCAACTCACTACGAATTTCGTCATAATATTTCCGTACCGTGTTCCTGTCTGTCCCCACCGCCTTGGCGATGGCGCTCTTGCTGGTAACCTCCGGATGCTCCCGCATATAGGCGGCGATGGCTTTCTTCTTCTCACTGATCCCGTCCGGAATAGCATCCAGGTTTCTGCTCTCCTTGATGGCCTTGATCTCCGCCTTCAGGGGAGTAGCGTCCCTCCCAGCAGTTTTCGCTGATCTGGGTGATACAGCCGGTGCCGGGCTTCCGTTTCCTTCCTGCATAGGGCTGGAATGTGGTCATCGTCCGCTTCTCTTGCGGCTCCGCAGGTAATTCCTGCGGAGCCGCTTTTCCTATTTTCTGGTCGATTTTGGCCGCTGCCTCAGACCGCATGGGATTGGTGATGTGGGTGTAGATGTCCAGCGTGGTGGCCGCCGAAACATGGCCCAGCATGGCAGAAAGGGTCTTCACATCCATCCCGTTTCCAAGAGCGATGGTGGCAAAAGTATGCCTTAAATCGTGGAACCTGATACTGGGCAGTCTGGCGTTTTTCAGGATCGTCTTCATCCGGTTATAGGCATAGCCAGGATTGACCGGCTCCTCTGGATGCAGGGGATTTGGAAATATCCAATCACTAATGGCGGTTTCCTTCCGCTCCCGAAGGCGCTGGGCTGCGCTGTCCGGCAGGGAGATGATACGCCGGCCCTTGTTAGTTTTGGTTTCTCCGATCTCCAGCGCACCTGCTTTATGGGAACTGACAGACCGGATGGTCTTCAGCGTTCCCTCCGCATCATCGAAGTCCTCCCACCGCAGGCCGCAGATCTCGCCGCGGCGTAGGCCGGTGGTCAGCTCGGTGTAGAAGAAGTCCCGCCACACCTCATCCTGCTCAATTGCAGCCATGAAAGTGTCCAACTGTTCCTCATTCAGAATCTGCTTAGGCCGGTAGTTGGGCTTTGGGACCACCGTGCCCTCAGTGGGATTCTTGGCGATCAGGTGTGCGCTCTGGGCATCCTTCATAGCGTGGTGGAGCATGGCGTGGATACGAGAGAGCATGGCATCCGAGAGCTGATACCCATATTCCGGATGCCCATGAATACGCCCCTCCCGCTTCAGTCTGGTGTACATTCGCTGAATATCGGTTGATGTGATGCGGGAGATCGCCTTGTCCCCCAGGATGGGCTTGATGTAGAGTCTGGCATACTGCCGGTAACCGTACATGGTGCTGGAGCGTATAGTCCCTGACTTGTACTCGTCCAGCCATCGATCCAACCATTCGCCCAGGGTGATTCTGCTGTCCTCGGTCAACTCCACATCCTGATAGGTTTCGATGCTCTGATGGAGTTTGCTCAGCAATTCCTTCTGCGTGCGGCCCTACACATACCGGAAGATGTGATTGCCATTTGCCTTGTGGCCCACCACAATCCGGCCCTCCCAGCGGCCGTCTTCCTTTTTTCGTACCATGCCGTCGCCGGATGGCCTGTGTTTTGCCATGATGATGTACCTCCTTTGCAGCAACACAACATATCCCAGAAAGAGAGACCTATCCAGGGGCACGGCGAACTGTTATCAAAAAGTTATCATTTGGGGTAGCGAACACAGTGGCAATCAATCAAAAATTTTTCTGTGATAAACCAAAATATATGGTATACTGTCTTCATAAAGTAGCGGAGGTGGTCGCATGGATTTGTACGATCAGGTGAAAAAACAGTGGCAAATGTGGTCTGTCCGTTCAGGCGGAGACTTGGACCTGCGCCTGGACAACTTCCGCATTCTCTTCGCGTACAACTCCGGGAAGATCGAAAACGCAGCGATTTCTTACCACGACACCCGGGAGATTTTGAGAACGGCCGGGTGGTCGGCTATACCGGCGATCCCCGCACGCTGTTTGAACTTCAGAATCAGAAGGTCTGCTATGACTTCCTCCGGGAGAAGATTCCTGTCAAGGAGCCGCTTTCCATCCCACTGATCCTGGAGATCCATCGCGCGCTGACGGAGGGGACTTACGATGAGAGCCGTTATCTGGTCAATGGAGAGCGGCCCGGGACATTCAAAAAACGTGACTATGTGACTGGCATCCATGAGGTCGGCTCCTACCCGGAAGAAGTGGAAGGTGACTTGGCAGAACTGATCGGTGAAATCAACTCTGTAGGTCCGAAAGACCCACTGAAGGCCGGAGCGTATCTCCATGCGCGTTTTGAAAATATTCACCCCTTCGCCGACGGGAACGGCCGCGTTGGGCGGACATTATTGAACTACTGGCTGATGATCAACGACTATCCCCCCATGATCATTTATGAGGAAGATAAAAAGGCATACTTTGACGCGCTCCAGCAGTATGATGAACAGGAGTCTCTGGATGCTTTGGGCCGTTTCTTGGAAGCGCAGACGGTCAAGACCTGGGCGCGCGTCATGAAACTCTCCCCAAATGATACGCCGAAACATCAAGGAATCGAATTTCACATGCTGTAAGTGCCTGGCCTCCCGTAGTAGCGGGAGGCTTTTCTCTTTGTTTTGCGGTGCAATTTTTGAAGGGGTAATAGTCCGAATGTTCACTTCTTGGATTTGCGATAAAACCGGCTATATCCCCAAGGTGAACCCCGCAGGTTCACCTTTACAACCCTGATTTCATGCGGGTTTGAGGGCACAATGCTCTGATTCCGACCACTCGTGACCCCCGAAGTGAGCCAAACCGACCACCTATGACCCCCGCAGGCAACTCCTCGCAAACCGCTGTCCCGCCCCGCGTTGCTGGGCGGTGTGCCCCGGCCGGAGGGCGCTTGCGACCCCCGGCCTTTATCCTGCACTATTTTCGCCCCCTCGGTCCACCCTTTGGTGGGGTGAAAACCTCTTACTCCTTCGCTCTTTCAATTTCCGCCACACAGCCCCAACACGGCGTTGAAAGCCAGCCAGTGGTATAGAGCCGCTCTGCCGGTTAAAGGCTCATGCAGCGGCTCACAGGCGGTCAAGCGGGACTTTCCCGCTCTGCCAGGAGTTTCGCCACCCGCTGCCGCTCCGCGGCCAACTCCAATTCCTCCATCTGGCGGTCGTAGTATTCGTCGATCACCTCCTGGATGGGGCGGAGCGTGTAGCGCAGATTCCCGTTGCGTTTTTCTCCTGCCTTGGTGGTAACCTCAGTCGTCTCGGTGGCGATGATGCCACGCTCCTCCAGTTTCCGGCTGCATTTGCGTACCGTGTTCTCACTCATATTTACTGCTTTCCCGATGGTTTTGATGCTGGGCCAGCACTGGCGTGTTTTGCGATCCTCACACCGCCGCAGGAAACTGTACACGGCCAACTCACCGGTGGTCAGCCCCCAGAGAAAAATCTCATTGGGCAGAGAGAAAAAATTCCCTTGACTGCGGAATCTCATTTCCAACCTCCTGTGTGCTCATTTACCCACTGGATGAACTGTTCTTTGGGTACCACCATCTTGTTGCCGATGCGCAGTACGGGGAAACCTGGTTCGTGCATCAACTCGTAGCCTGACGATGGTGATACTCCCAACACCTTTGCCACCGTTGCCGAGTTGGGGAACAACGGCAGGTCGTCGTAGCTTTTGTAGACAGATTCTTTCATGCTGACCTCCTCCTTCAAAAAATTCCTCTCAATTTATCATTGCAGAAAACGGAATCGTTTCATGACCACGGGAAATAAAATTCGGCTGTATGCTCAAACCAAGATGTTCTGATTTGGCGGTTTTGCCGACAGTTACTGCTTGTTTCTATTCCGAGGACACTTATTGTGCGACATAGGTTTGACATACTTGCGGTTGCCGTCTAATTTTCCCCTTCACTATGTATTGGGAAAAACATATCCTTTTGACATACTCTTGACAGAAAGGAGGCGCGTCTGCTTTGTCAGCAGGCGCACCTCTTGAAGCCATGTCGATTCAGTTTTTCACTGTTTGTCTCAGGCGGCACTTCCCATCCGCCTTGTCCCACTCCTTCAGCAGCCGGGCGAGGGCGGAGAGGAACTTCTTCTGCAGGTAATCCACCTTGCCCCGGTTGAGCAGATGGGCAGAGGCGTACTTGCGAATGGAGAGGCCGTCCACAAACCGCTCCCGAAAGTAATCCCGGTAGTCCGCCAGAACTGTTGTTAGCGCGTTGTCCAGAAAACACAAGTCTTCCTTCAGTTTACCGAAATCGCTTTTGGTAATGGCCGCATACCGCTTTTGGTTTACACAGAAGCGATACTTGCGCAAATCGAAGCTGTAGTTCTCGCAGAGCTCCTTGGCGTATGCGTGGTAGGTGGCGGCCTGCTGATACTCCCGGGCGTCGTATTCTTCCTCCATCTGCCGGGGCCGGATTTTGCGCACCGGCCCCCGGAAGCCCTCATCCTCCAGCCGCTCGATGGCGGCTTCTGAAATCTTCATGTTGGTCAGCCGCTTGTACTTGGCCCGCCGCTCCCCGCTCACCTCCACAAAAGCACAAAAGGACTTTTTGCTGGAGGTGTAGTATTGGGGAACATCCGCAAAAGGGTAGGTGGTCCAGATGACCACTTCCTATCCGTTATCGGAGTCCGTGGCCAGAGAAACGACATAGATGACCTTACCGTCATAGCGCCGGTAGTATCCCGCACAGATCCGTCTGCCCGCCAATGAATCATCCTCCCTTTTTTGTTTACCGCAGGGCATTTTTTGATGCTGCGTCCCGCTCCTACGGTGCGAAACGGTAGCCGATCCCCCAGACGGTCTGGATGTAGTCTTTACCGGAGGAAGTCAGTTTTCTCCGCAGGAACTTGATGTGAGAGCGCACCGACTCATCCACATTGAAATCGCTGTCACATCCCCAGATACGGGTATAGAGCTGTTCCCGTGTAAAAACCTGTCCGGGGTGGCTGGCCAGAAAGTGCAGCATATTGAATTCCTTCCGGGTCAGTTTCAGCAGGGAGCCTTTCAAGAGTACTTGACGATGGAGTGGGTCGATGATCAGGTCAGTTCCGAAGGTCAGCGTATAATATTGCTTCTCTGGATGCTCCGACTCCATATAGAGGCGGACGAGCGCATGAGCCTGAGCAGTACAGCGGCGCAGGTCAATTGGTTTCTGAGCACAGACCGTTGCCCCAGATGAAAGAATGGCAACTTCGTCTTCCAGCGATAGCGTATCGGTGAGCACCAGAATCGGGACCGCCTTGGCCTGGCGCATTGTTCGGAGCAGTTCCCGTCCATCCATATCCTCCAGCACCGGATCCATAATGACCAGACAATACCGATGCCGCATAAAGCTGTCCAAGGCCTCCGCTGTGTTAATGAAATACCGGACCTCTGTGGTATCGTCCTGCAGGGCGTCCCGGAGCTGCCGGCAAAGGGGCAGGTCATCATCAATCAGCAGGATTTGTTTCCGCATGAAACCGCCTCCCGTCCCCGGTTGGCTCTGTATTTGGGTGGGCCTTCTGGTATAGCTCAGCCAGCTTCTGAAAACTGGCTGGGCTGATCACATGCTCCATGCGGCAGGCGTCCTGTTCGGCGGTTTTGGGCTCTACACCGGCCTCTATCAGCAGGCGTGTGAAGAAGCAGTGCTTTTCATAGGTCTGCTCGGCTACCTCCCGGCCTACATCGGTCAGACGGAGGAAGAAGTCCCCATCCATGGTAAGGAAGCCCCCCTCTTTCAAGGTTGCTACCGCATGGCATACGCTGGGTTTAGATACCCCCATGTGCCGGGCCACATCCACGGAGCGCACCATGCCTTTCTTTCTCTGGAGCACCAGTACGGCCTCCAGATAGTCCTCGCCCGACGCATGGAGTTTCATTGGGATACCTCCCTTATTTCAGATGGATCGCCGCAACATCCACATGGTTTGGAATACTGTTGAAAGTATAAGATTCAATTACTTCGTTGTTAAATACGGCATATTCGTTTCTGTAATTGAGCGGAATCACCACACTGCTCTCATTGGCAGAGTCCAGGGCCGCAGTATAGATCTCCTGAACTGCCGCGGGATCATCTGTGTTGTAAAGCCCGCCAATCAATTCCTTGGCTTCCTCGTCGCTCATGGTAGCCAAGGCCTTTGCGACCTGCGGATCGGTGGAGTAGATACCGCTGGGATCAGTATAGTCAGTAGACGGATACATATTTGCCACGAAGGTGTATGGACCGTAAGGGAACCAGTAGCTCATGTAGGCGGTCATCTCGTAGTTGTCCTCCATGAACACCTGCTGCATGAAGGCCATCAGGTCGATGGGATTGGTCTTAATCCCAATTCCCAGTTCAGCCATAGAGCTCTGGAAAAAGAGCACCATGTTGTCATAAACGCCCGTAGAGGGGTAGGTGATCGTAAAGGAAAGCGCCATTCCGTCCTTCTCCCGGATGCCGTCCCCATTGGAATCGACCCAGCCGGAGTCCTCCAGCAAGGCAATCGCCCCATCCATGTCGTAGTCCGGAGTGGACACCGCGGCGGTGCAGTAGGGCATATCCGCAGGCATTACCGAGTCCGCCTTTGTGCGCAGGCCGGAGTAAATATTCTGAGCGATAGATTCCTTGTCAATCGCCATCTGGATGGCTGTGCGGACATTCAGATCATCCAGCGGCGCCACCTCATCGTTCAGCGCTATAAATTCCGTCACAAAGTCAAAGTCAGAGATCACGCCGGTGATTCCCTCCACCTGAGACAGCTCCAGATAGGAATTGGCGTCCAGCGTGTCAGACCCCATGATAAAGTCAACCTCGCCGGCCCGCATGGCGGCAACCTTGGACTCTGGAATCACCTTTACGGTAAAGCGGTCCACATCCGGCTCCTCGCCCCAATAGTTCGGGTTTTTCACAAAGGTGTATTCCGTTGCGGTTTCATTCACGCTCTCAAACATATACGGGCCGGTGCCTGGGGTGTGGGTCATCAGGTATTCGGTATTCAGAGAGCCGTCCTCATTGAAGGCCGCTGCGGAAAGGATACCGCGGGGCATCACCATGGAAAGATCGTTCAGAACATTGTAGTAAGGCCGACTCAGGTGGAATGAGACAGTGTACTCGTCATCCACTGTGATTTCAGTGGTCAGCATGTCAAGCTGACCATAATTGGCACTGGTGCCAATTACCGACTTCATATTGTCGAAATAGAGCTTGACCGCCTCAGCATTGAAAGCGGTGCCATCATTGAACTGCACATCGTCCCGCAGATGGAAAGTATAGGTGAGGCCGTCATCCGAGGTAGCCCAGTCTGTCGCCAGGCAGGGCAGGTACTCACCGTCCCGGTATTCGACCAGTCCCTCATAAAAATTGTTCATGTAATAGGTGGCCTCATAGGACTGCACGCCGGGGGCAAATCCCATGGAGAAATTGGCGCTTTGCGCAATGGTGATGGACCGTTCCCCCTCGACGGCCGGTGGTGTTGAGGAAGAAGCGGGGTCTGGATCATTTGAAGTGGTTCCGCAACCGGCAAGAAGCATGGCGCTCATAACGCCGGTCAGCAGAAGGGACAAGAACTTTTTCATGCTGTTATTCTCCTTTTTTGATTTATTGCAAGGCTCTCCGCTTGGAGCGGACTGCCTTTACAAGCTCTTGTGAATAGGGCTCCTGAAAATCAGAGAAGCTCCTGGGGTGCTCAAGTGTTTCGATGATTTTGCCCCTGCGCATGACATGAATCGTGCCGGCCATATACATGGCGGTGTCCAGATCGTGGGTAATCACCAGAAAGCTGATCTGGAGCTCCGTTTGAAGCTCCTTTAGAAAATCCAGCACCTGCTTTTTCAGCGTGACATCCAATCCGCTGAAGGACTCGTCAAAGATAATGTGTTGGGGCTGGGCGGCCAGAGCGCGGGCAATACACAGCCGTTTTTGCTGTCCGCCGGAGAGTTCATCCGGCCGGCGGCGGAGTGTGTCCCGTTCCAGCCGTGCCATGTCCAGCAGTTCAAGACACCGCTGTTTTCTCTCCTCCGTCCCCATGTGGAACAGCAGATGCAGGGGCTCCTCCAGAATAGACCCCACGCTCTGGTGAGGGTCTAAAGACCCCAAAGCGTTCTGCATCACAAGCTGGACCTTACCTCTTACAGCGTGGAGCTCCTTTCTTCTGCAGGCGGACACCTCCAGACCATCCAGAAACACCCGCCCACCGTCCGGCCGCTCCACATAGGACAGCACTCTGGCTAAAGTGCTCTTGCCGCTCCCGCTCTCTCCCACGATGGCGGACACGCCTCCATCTCCAAGCTCTATGGAGACATCCGAAACCGCATCGAACACGGTATGCCCGCCGCCTGGGATCTGATATTGTTTTGTGATATGTTCCGCTTTCAGCATAGACCCTCCTGAAAGAGTACGCTTGCCTGCACAAGCTGCCTGGTATATTCGTGCTGTGGAGCAGAAAATACCTCCCGCATTTTTCCTTCCTCGATGATCTCGCCGGCTTTCATAACGGCTACGCGGTCGCACAGTCTTGCCGCCACGCCGAAGTCATGAGTCACCACAATCATGGAGACGCCGGCCCGCCTCAGCTTCTCCAATTCATTCAGAATGAGGTATTCGCTGGCCGCGTCAACAGCGGTGGTAATTTCGTCTGCAATGATCAATTCCGGGCGCTGCAGAATCGTCAGGGCAATCATCACGCGCTGCAGCGTGCCACCGGACAACTCATGGGGATAGCTGTTGATGATTTTTTCCGCATCAGGCAAATTGACATCCGCAAGCGCGGCAGCCAGCCGCCCCCGGAACTGTGTCCGTTCCCTGCGTCCTTTCAGCGGAAAGCCCAGCTCCATCTGCTTTCCCAGCTTGAGCATGGGCGCAAAGGCGGTCATGGGATTTTGCGGAATCATACTGATCTGCTTGCCCCGATAGCCGTCCAGCTCATTCAGCTTCACCGCAAGCATTTCTTTCCCGTTCCATTTCACGCTTCCGCGCAGGTCAAAAAGCCGTGGATTCAACAGCCGCATAATACACTTGCTGGTCATGCTCTTTCCGCTGCCGCTCTCCCCGATCAGGCCAAGGGCCTCTCCGCTTTTTACGGAGAAGCTGACGGAGCGCACAAGGGTTTCCTTTGTCTGCTTTGTACGGATGGATAGATTGGTAACTGTCAGCATGGCTATCCCTCCCTCGGTGCGCAGATGTCCCGCAGGGCCTCCCCGAACAGGTTGAACCCTGCCGCGGCAAATAGAATGCAGAGCCCCGGATACACCAGGAACTGCGGATGGCTGAACATCAGTTTATTGGCATTTACAAACATGGCGCCCCACTCCGCCGTCCCTGTTTCCAGCCCCAAGCCGAGAAAAGCATAACTGGAGATCATAATGATGATGGAGGACAGCCCTGTGCTGTACAAAACCAGAAGGTGCGGCAGAATATTGGGGATGATATGCCGGAACACAATACGCAGCTCCGAACAGCCGGACATCCGGCAGGTGATCACATAGGGCTGATTCCGCTCCCGAAGCACATGGGTGCGGACCACCCTCGCGTTCCAGACCCACATGGCGATTACAATAGACAGGACGATGCTGGCCGCTTTTGACTCAAAGAGCCCCACCAGGGTGATGGCAACGAGGAAAGGGGGAAAGGCCATAAAAATATTGGAGACCACTTCAAATATGCGGTCCAGCACCCCGCCGATGTAGGCGCACAGGGTAGCCACCACGGTGCTGATAACCGCCAGCAACAGCAGTGTGGGCAACGCGATACTCAGAGAAGCCCTGGCTCCGTAGATCAGGCGGGAGAGGATGCAGCGTCCAAGCTCGTCCGTTCCGAGGGGGTACTGTGCGTCCGGCGGGGCGAAGCTATGAGCCACATTCAGCTGCATCGGATCATTGGGCGCAAAGACCGGGGCAAGCAGCATCACAAGAAACACGAGAAGCATCATGGCAAGACCGAGGACGGCCTGCGGGCGGTGCATGATTTTGCGGATCATAGGCCGCCTCCCTTCTGGCTCTGCGGGTTTAGAAATGCGTTCACACAGTCCGCGATAAAATTGACCAGGACGAAAATGACGGCGGTGAGCAGTACACACGCATTGATAGTAATGGTGTCTCTGGCTCCCAACGCAGTGACCAGCATGGACCCCAGCCCTGGGATGGAGAACACGCTTTCCACCATGGCGCTGCCCGCAATCATAAAGCCGAAGCTCTGCGCCAGCAATGAAATCCTTCAGGCTATCCGCTCCCATAATGCTGAAAACGGGGATATAAACCGCGAAGGCGAGCAGGAGCATGAAGCCGATCCAATAATTCGGCAGAGACATACAGATGATGCCGAACAGGTAGATGCTCCGATCCGCCAAGCCGCCTTTTCTGCTGGCGGACAGCACCCCCAGCGGAATACTGAGCAGAGTGGCAAACAGGAGCGCCATGGTAGCCATAACCAGGGTGGGCCGGATGGACGCAGACAGTTCTTCCACAATCGGCCGTCCAGTGTTATAGGAGTTTCCGAAATCCCCATGCAGGGCATTCCATAGCCAGGAGCCGTACTGCTGGAGAATCGGCTGGTCGAGCCCAAGTTCTTCCCGCACCAGTTTGACCTGCTGCGGGGTGGGGCGGTTGTAACGGCGCACTGCCAGCGCCTCGGCCGCATCTACCGAGGACAGGTTGGTATAAAAGAAAGTCAGGATCGTGACGCCAAGCAGGACAATCATCAGCAGACCGATCCGGGCCAATAGTTTCTTGCTCATACCTCCGCTTTAACCTCGTTACTTTTCCACTCCGCAATACGCCACGATTCTGCGGATTTCCGGGAGCAGACAAAATCCGCATAGATACCGCCCTGCTGCATCAGTTCCGCATGGCGGCCCCGCTGCACAATCCGCCCTTGATCCAATACAAGAATCTGATCCGCCTCCTGGACAGTTTTCATCCGGTGTGCGATCATAACCAGAGTTTTCCCGGCGGTCAGGGCCTTGACTGCCTCCTGCAGCTCCGCCTCGTTCTCGGGGTCAACATTGGCCGTGGCCTCGTCCAAAATGATGATCGGCGCGTCCTTGAGCATGGCCCGTGCGATGGAGAGCCGCTGGCGCTCTCCGCCGGAGATCGTGGTGCCGCTCTCGCCGATGATGGTATCACAGCCGTCCGGCAGGGCCATGATGAACTCATGGCACCGGGCCGCCTTTGCCGCAGCCACCACTTCCTCATGGGTGGCGTCCGGCTTGCCGAACTTGATGTTGTTCTCAATGCTGTCGTTGAACAGGTACACGCGCTGAAAGACCATGCTGAAATTGCGCATCAAACTATCCAGCGTATAGTCCTTCACATCAATGCCGCCCAGCTTGACCGCGCCGCTGTCCACATCCCAAAACCTTGCCATAAGACTGGTGAGGGTGGTCTTGCCGGAGCCGGAGGGCCCCACGATGGCAGTGGTTGTCCCTTCCGGTATGGTAAAGCTGACATCGCGGATGATTTTCCGCTCCCCATAGGAAAAGTCCACATGCTCGAAGGAAATACCGCAGTGTTTCGGCGTCTGTACGGAGCCGCCCTCGTCCATCCGGGGCGCACGGTCGATTTCCTCCACCCGGTCGATGGAGGCGTCGATCATGGGCAGCATGAAGAACATCTCCCCGGCAGACTCCAGCTCGCTATATACCAGGAAAGCGGAAACCACCACCATCAGGCAGGTAAAGAGGGTCATACTGCCTTGCAGGAAAAACCAGATTGAGAGCAGAATCGCCGCCACCGCCGTAACACGCAGGACGATCTGCTCCAACACATTGTAGGGAATACGCTTGCGCTCCAGCTTGAAATTCTGTTGTTCCGTCTCCTCAATCGTGCGGTTCAGCGTCTGATTGGCCGCTTTGTCTCCATGGAAAGCGCGCACCACGCTCATGCCCTGTATGTATTCCAGCACAGCGTCCACCAGCCTTGTCTGAGCCGCTAGCCGCCCCGGAGACAATTCTCTGGATTTCTTCAAGAGAAGCGAGTTGACCCAGAGGAACAGGAGCATACCCAGCAGGAATACCAGCCCGATGCGCCAGTCAAAGCACAGGATCGCCAAAGAGAAGATGGTGGTCCGAATGATGCCTACCACCGTCCGGGCGATCACCGCAAAGGACATGCTCTCCAAGTCCTCCATGGTGGAGGTGGCCGCCGCGGTGAGGCTGCCCAGGCTCTGGGCGTTGAAGTAGCCCATGGGCATATACTTCATACGCTCCCCGATATGGATGCGCTTCTCCGCGCACATCCGGTAATTGGCGTGGCCCTCGCTGTTGTGAGCCAGATACCAGCACAGGGCGGCTCCGGCCACGCTGGCCGCCATGATTCCAAAGGCCATCCATAGGGTGGCCCCGGTCATGTTCTGCTCTACCAGGGAGCGGAGCACAACCAGCAGCGCCACAAACTGCAAAGCCTCAAAAATGCTCCGCAGCAGTTCAAAGGCCATTCCCTTATACCAGGTGCCTTTCTGCTCCCCGGCAAAGCGTAAAAACCGTTTATATGCGTCAAACATGCTTGCCACCTCCTTCTCTCATGTCCGCATCTTTCGCCTGCGTGTGGGCCGTCCACATCTGTGCGTAGAGGGGACACCGCTTCAACAGTTCGTCATGCGTTCCCACATCCAGGATTTTTCCCTGCTCCACCACGGCGATTTGATCCGCACCAGTGATGGTGCTCAGGCGGTGGGCGATGACGATGAGCGTCTTTCCACGGGTCAGCCTACCAATGGCATCCTGAAGCACCGCCTCGTTCTCGGGGTCCGTGTAGGAAGTCGCCCCGTCCAAAATCACAATCGGGGCGTTTTTCATCATGGCCCGCGCAATAGCGACCCGTTGACACTCCCCGCCGGAGAGGTGTCCGCCAGCGCCACCCACCACAGTGTCATATCCATGATCCAGATCCATGATGAAATCATGACAGCCGGACGCCTTTGCCACGGCCTCCACTTCATCGTCGGTGGCCTCCGGCCGTCCCATGCGGATGTTTTCCCGGACGGAGATATTGAATAGGAAGTTGTCCTGGGAGACATAGCCGATAAGATCCATTACCTGCTCCGGCGGCAGGTTCTTCACATCCACCCCGCCAATGGTGATGCTCCCGCCGCCTGCGTCCCAGTAGGAGGCAATGAGCTTGGCGATGGTGGACTTGCCGGAGCCAGACGGCCCCACCAGTGCGGTGGTCGTGCCTTGCCGGATATTCAGTGTGACGCTGTTCAAAACCTGCTTGTCTTTGTAAGCGAATGTCACATCCCGCAGGTCAATATCCAGCCCATGCAGTTCTTTCCTCTGCGCAGGTCGTTTCAAATCCGGCTCGGACAGCACAGCACCGATTTCCCCGGTGATGGTCGCAATTTTAGAGAAATCATCGGTCAAAAAGATTGCCGCTACTAATGGGCCTACAATACCGAGGGACAGGATTGAAATGGTGATAAAATCCGGGGCGGTCAAGCTGCCATTCCTATAAAAGACACACCCAATGGGCAAAACACCGATCAGCACAGCGGGCCAAATGGTCATCATCAGGGCGGAGTAGCCTTGCGTGGACTTCATCCAGTCCAGCATGAGGTCCGCACTCTGCCGCACGGCCTGCGTGAACTTTCCGTAGGAGGCCGCACTCTGATTGAAGGCTTTGATGACCTCAATGCCGTTGATGTACTCCACCGTGGTGGCGCTCATGTGCTTGCCAGCCTGGACCACCGCACCATACTTTTTCGGGTACTCTTTCATCTGGGCCATGTAACAAAGCATCCCGATGGGGATGGTGATAAGCGACACCAGTGCCATGCGCCAGTCCAAGGCAAAGAGGTAGGCCACAATGGCGATAGGGACCAACAGATTGGAGGTCATTTCTGGAATGATGTGGGCCAGCGGGACCTCCATCTGCTCCACACGCTCCACCATGGTCGTTTTCAGGCGGCCCGATGGCGTATCGGTCAAATAACCCATGGAAACGCGGGTCAGCTTATCCGCCACAGCCCGCCGCAGCTCCGACAGCACATGGAAAGTGGCCTCGTGGGAGCACCGGGTGGAAATGCCGTGAAAGATAGACTTGAGCAGATATGCGATCAGGGCAACCGCTCCCCAGGTCAGATAAACCGAAAAGCTCTTTTCACCGGAAATGAGCAGATTGACCATCTTTGCCACGGCAAAGTATGGCACCATTCCGCTGGCCACGCTGAGAACAGCAAGAACAGTTGCGGTAATAAACCCCGCCCGGTGCGGCTTAATAAACGCCATCAAACTAAATGGCTTCTTTTCTTTCTGCATCGTATCCCTCCCAAAAAGTTAGCGATCTCTAACCAAGTGACAAAGGAACAGCCGATAACCCGCAGGATTACCCTGCAAATTATCGGCTCTGCGTCTTAGCGTCTGGCTCTGACAATATGATATTTTTTCCCTGCACATCAACAATGTGTTCCTTTCCGTATTTGGGACAGAACAGCGGAAAACGCTTTAGAACGGTGTCTGGGTTCACCTTGGTGCGGGTCTTGTTGCCGCAGGTAGGGCAGTGAATCCATCCGCTCCGGTCAATCCACCCGCTCAATGGTTTTCACCTCTATCTCCGAAGAAGATGGTTTTCCAGCCGGCGGTGTAAAAATGCCGCATCCTCTGGATATGCTCGACCGCCTGATCCTTTGGCATATCATGGATGACTACCTCAAACATCCCGGTATAAAAGGCACTGGACAGCAGATGGCCCAGCTCCGGTGTAAGGCGGCCGCTGGAGATTGCGTCGTTCCCGGATGCCTGAATATAGCGCATGGTGCATTGGTTGTCCAACCCCACGACCCGGTGGAGGAATTCCTGATATGTATTGTTTTCTCCACTGGTCAAAAGCAGTTTGAATATATCAAAGTGATCGTAGATATAGTCCACAGAGGCCCCAAAACCCTGGTCGGAGAAGGAATACATTTGACTGGTCTGTTCGGCTCCGGGCAACTGGTTAAACTGCTCTAAGGTTGATTGAATCAGACCACAAAAATCATCCATGGCAGGCTGCACGAGGGAACGGTACAGACTCTCTTTGTCCGGGTAGCGGATGTAGATCGCTCCTTTGCTGGAGCCAGCCTTTTCCGCAATCACACGGAGAGACGCACTCTCGTACCCATTCCTCATGAATTCCTCTTTCGCGCACTCCAACAATTTTTCTGTTACCCCGGCAATTCTTTTCGCCATATGCCACCTCTGTTCTATCAAGTCCACCAGTTTGAAACCATTGGATTTAATATAGCACACAACGAAAATCCTGTCAATATGGCGTATCGCGTATTTTTGTTTACAGCCCTGCAAATTCTGAGCCGTCAGAATGAAGTACTTCGCCTGCTTCATGGTGTTCTTGATCCTATCACTGGATTCCCCAACCCAAAAGCCTTCCCTGGTGTGTTGAAGTAATGCCCGCCAACTCATTTTGAGAGATTTTTGACCACAGCTTCAGCCACAGTGCGGTGTGGAGTATACGGAAACAGCACATTCAAAGAGTGGCAGAAAGCAATCGGAATGGAGCGAAAAGAGCCAAAATCGAGAGGAAATAATTCAAAAAATCTTTCTTTACCTATTTGGGAGAAACCGCCCGAGCAGTTTCACAATTTCATATCGGGGTGTTGCGCAGTTGGTAGCGCGCCTGCTTTGAGTCGTTTCCGGCGTTAGAAACGAATAATCGCAAAAAGATGACCAATAACTTCTCAAAGCGCGGACAACTCGCTCAAAGATTGTAAAATAGTTATACATTTTTATAAAAATTGACCATCATAAGCAGCGACGAAAATTCTTTAAAAAAACAGAAGTACGAAAAACACTTAAAAATAGGCATAAAGGCTTTGATTTCTCTTGCAATAATTGAATTCTTGGAGAATTGGAGCTCGTTTGTAGCCCACTTTTTTACTCATCTCTTGATAGTATGTCTCAAGGGCTTTTTTGAATATGCTTTATAGTGCTTATTCTTTGTATATTGCGTGCTAAAAACTGGTACGCCCGTTGTCAGTCATCATCTATGTGTTTTCCTAACAGAGAACAGTTTCTGGGATTTTATCAATTCAAGTTTTAGTTGATAATTTCCATGTAATTAGGTATGATGGAAAAGAACCATCCGACCTTATGGTTTGAAAGAAGCAACTAACCATATATAAAAGTATCACAAGCAACTTACACTGTACGCATGGGATCATGCGTGATGTAGGCGGAAGTTTTTGGGAGATGCACACGAATCAGTTAAAGATAACTTTATTTCTATATAAAAATGGATTTTGTGTGTGGCGGAAACCACATCTGGGGGTGGATGTGGTTTCTTTCTTGCGGCCTTTTTGCGCCTTGCGTTAACCTGTCTAAGTGACAGGATATCGCAGGGCGCTTTTCTATCTTCGAAAAGGAGTCCGAGAATATGAGCCTGAAATACACCTGCCTCGGCTGTGGGACACCCTTGGGTTACGAGGGACTGTGCTGGAAATGCGAGTGCGAGAAAAGCCGAAAAACCGCGCTGGGATGGATGCCGGAACAAATTGCAGAGAAGCAGAAAAATCTGATTCAGAATATCCAGCGGCTGGCGGATATGGAAGACCCGGAGTTTACCGACTTCTGGCAGCTTTTAGGCTACCGGGATGCCATTACCCCGGAGATCCAACGGGCAGCACTGGCTGTAGAGGGATTCTATCCCTGCGAACTCTATTACGGAGCACCGGATGATGTACGGGATGCGCTGATCACCGCTTTACTGGAAACGGATAGCTCCCAAAATGCTGCCGAACTGATGTCCTGCCTTGCCTTCCAGGGAGATGACAAGGCAATGGAGACTCTGCTGGAACTGGAGCGGAACCCCCGGCCCTGGCGCAAGAGTCTCTATGTGGATCCGTCCAGCTATGCCCAGTGCGGCGGCTGGACCTTTGATAAGGATGGCCATCGGACGCAGCTCAACTTCAATACCTGCTATCCTATGGTCAAGGGGGCGACCGGCGAAGCGTCTCCCGTTCGCATCGGGCGGGCACGGGAGGACACCTGTCCCCACTGTGGCGGGCATATGGTGGATATGCTGGTGCTTGATGGGCGGGATGAGCGGCTGAAGTTCTTGGGGCTGGACGGTATTCTGACAGCCACCTGCTGTCCCAACTGCGTGGGCTTCCTGAAAGGCCCCGCCTTCAACCGCTTTACCCTGGACGGCGGCGTGGAAGTCTTCCCCTCGGAGCTCTTTGACGGGGCGAAGGGGATAAAATGCTATGTCCGGCCAGAGGACTATAAGGCACTCACCGAAAATTCTTTTGTGCTGGCCAAAACACCTGTGCCCCTGTTTTACGGCGCCGCTTGCGACGATGTAAACACCATTGGCGGCTTTGCCAACTGGGTGCAGGACGCGGAATATACCATCTGCCCCCGCTGCGGAAAGCCCATGAAGTATCTGGCCCAGATCCAGTGGGATACGGTGTATGACTGTGCGGAGGGAACGCTCTATGTGGAGTTCTGTCCGGATTGCCAAATCCTATCCATGCAGCATCAGCAAACCTGAGAGGAGCGCATGCGATGAGTTTGCCAAAGCGTGACGGCGTGAAGGGCCGCTACTACCTGATCCACAAGCCGGATACTTCTCCAGAGGTGCTGGCGGAGGCGGATCTCTGCATCCAGGATGTTCTGAACGGCACTGCTCGTGAAAATCACTCCGATTACCCGACCGTGGTGCGAAACCACAACGGAACGCCCTTTCTCCCTGATCAGCTGCTGGAGCGGTATCTTTCCCGACTGCCGCTGAAGGGATTTCCCTGCGAGGATGCGGTTTCCCTCTGCGATGCCATGCGGCGGCTGGTTTGCTGGGAGGAGATTCGCTATGAGTTGGAGAAGTACATAGAAAAGCAGGTGCAGGAGCGGTTCTTCCTTGTGGGAGAGCGGGAAGATGGGTTTACCGTCTTTCCGCCCTGCACGGTGTGTCCGGAATTGCGCCTGGAGGATGTGGACGAAGGGCTGCTGCGCTTTGCCTGCTATGTGGCAGTCTGCCACACCGTGTATGGGCAGAGTTTTGAGTCTCTCAAAACCGAACACATCCTCGGCCTGGTTTCCCAGCTCCGTCCCGACATGGTAAAAGAACTGAAAGCCAATGGCAGCGGCAAATTGCCGCCTAACATCCAAACGCGGAAAACAAAGCACCTGACCGCCTCGGCCAATGATGCGTTTGCCACCGTCCGCATCACCGCCAGGGACTGCACAGAGGAGTGCTATGCGGAAGTCTTGGACTATCTGTGTGCGGTGCTGGAGCAGGAGGAATTCCCCCGCAGTTACTCGGTGGAGTTCCGTGGCTCAGAGAAAAACTATCTGCCCATTCCTGGACTTCCTAAAAAGGGAGTTAATCAGTTCTTTGCCTGTGCTGTCCAATACCCCAGATTACACGCCGATATTGAGCGGTATGCACGGCTGGCCATGCGGGAGTATGAATGGTACAACAACCTCTCCAATGAATCCTGCGCCATGCCCGGAACCTTCGCCGTGTTTGCTCTGGGACTGGAAGGAGAACAGTGGGCACCGCTCGTGACGGAGTATCTGGATCTCTGCGACGACGAGCACTCCTCCCTGCAAGATAAATTCCTTCATGCCTTTATCCGGAAGTTTGGTTTTCAACCATGGACACTGGGGGTATTGGTTCGGGGCGCATTGTCTATGCAGTGGATGAAGCCTGCCAAGGAATTCCGCAGTCTGATTGCCAATGCGGAAAGCCTGGATGCTCTACTGGCAGTCAAGTGCCGCTTTTCCGCTTATCTCCTGTCAGAAGAAAATAAGGACCCGAAATTCCGGGCCATCGCTTGGCAGAGCCTACTCTGGGCCATCTGGGGTCCGTCCTCCGAAAACGGTGGCAGCAAGGTCATCAAAGCGGCCCCAGAAGAATTGAGAGAGAAATACCGGCAGGTATTTGCGTGAGGAGAACACCATGAAAAAAAGAAAAGTCAAGGACTTTATTGCCCTGTACGCCCCGGAAGATGAGGAAAAGCTGGTGCTGATCCAAAGCGGCACCAGCGCGGACAAGACCTTTCTGGATACTTTCTGGACGGCGCATACCCATGCCCTCGCCATGGTGGATGTCCAGACCGGACAGGTGCTCTCCGGCCGATGCTGCCTGAGCTGGCCGCTGACGGACAAGGAAAGGGAATCCGGTGACTATTCCAAGCGGTTTGCCAAGGGCAATATCTATCGGATCAAGACCCGCGGCTGGAAAGGCGACGCCCTCAGTGAACCCCAGTGGTATGTCACGGAGGTACTGGAGGAAGGTGTATCCTGTCCGGCACTGGAGGAGCTCTGGGCGGAGTACACAAAGCCCATCCTTTTGGAAGATGAAGTGCTGGGGACACTCACGCTGGATCGTGAGATGAGCACATTCGATGGAACCTGCCAGTGGATGGGGAAAGAAGTCCGGATCTCGTTGGATGTGGAGATCGAAAAGAAAGCATCCTGGACCCGCGTCACCAATGTAATGAAGAAACTGCTGGCAGATCAGGAAGTCTGGGACAAGTCCCTGCGGGCGATGGCCGCTCAGACGCTCACTGCTCAGGCCAACGAATGGCTGGCAGACAATGACCAGACCGACCGGGCCCCGGAGAAGGACCCCATCACCGAGGAGGAGTTCGCCCGGCGCATCCTCATCACCGAGTTCACAGTTTCTCCGGGCGGCGGTTTTACCGCCTGGTATGAGGACGACGATATGTTCTGGGGCCATGTGGTCACTGTGGATGGAATACTGAAAAAGGGGCCCATTGGTGCGGATATGCAGGGATAAAGAGAGGAGAAACCTGAATGAACAGTGAGCAGATTACAGCCTTTTTGCAGGAGCATTGGAGCTGGGTGACACTGATCATCGGCGCTGTCCTGCTGATTGGTGCGATCATGAACTGGAACTGGCTCTGCGACCCCACCGGCAAGCCGGACTCCCACCGCTATGGCCGCGGCTCCCGGCGGGTGATATTCTTCTTGCTGGGGATCGTGCTGATTGTGACCAGTGTTATATCTTGGATGTTGTAAGGAGGCCGAAACGATGACTGAAAAATATCCTACCTGGCTCACCGGCCATGTGAAGGAGTGGGCCGAGAAGCGTCTGCCCACCGTGACATTGTGTTCCACCACCGGCAATGAACTGCTGGAGGTGTGGTACTACGGAGACTTGCTTACAGTGAAGGGGGAGCCTCAATCCTATATTGTAGATAGTGACGAGGCCCCCGGACTGGTGGCGGCCCGTGACCCGGAGAGCGGCGAGGCGTTCATTATCTTCGACGGCGGGCGGCATGGCTATGACAATCTGTTCTGTGATGAACATGATCCGGCTGAATTGGAACACCGCCCCCTTAAGCGGTATGAGATCCCCGCCTCCAAACTAGTGCTGGAGCTGGGCTACAGCATTGACTATGAGGATGAAAAAGAGGGTTTCGAGGCGGACGAGGCGGATACCGTGGAACTGCTCAGCGGCAGACGGATGCCCTGGGAGCAGGTCAAGCGGGATGGCATTGACTACATTGCGCTTTACTATGTGAACGAGGAAGGAAAACAAGTACAGATTTTGGATGCGGAGCTGGCATGAGTACAGCCGTTCCATCCTCCGACAATCTAAGGAGGTACCCCATGACCCAGGAAGAACAGATCCGTCTCTACCGGCTCATGGAAAAGCTCAACTGGTTTTTCCACCAGGAGATGCACTATCTCGACCGGGATATTGCGGAACAGACCGCGCGGGAGTGTTATCCGGAGATCCGGGAGTTTACATATGATATTTTGTGGAATGACCTGCCCAAAGAGGTGCAGGATCAACTTGATTAGGATGAACCCTAATGACTTTGCACTGGCCCAGGAGGTGGAGTTGCAATGTCCATAACCGCTTATAAAATAGAATCCGTTGGGCATGACCGGACCGGCAAGGACTACGGCTATGTGAATATCATGTACCGCTACGGCAACAAGCGGTCCTGTCCCCAGCCTGATCAATGCGAAAAGATGGAAGTCATGTGGGCGGATGAGAGCGTCTATGGGCCCCCTGCTCCCGGCAGCAAGGTGGGTGACTTTATCATGACCTGGCTGATGGGCCCCTGGAACTGCGGGGTGTTTACCCACCGGGAGATCGCCCAGCGGCTGATGGATACCTTCACCGGCCTGAAGATCAAGGAGCTGAAGTGGTTCGAGAATCCCAGAGAGAAGACACTGAAAAGCGGCAAGCTCCGGGCGCGCCGGGCCAGGTGGCTTCCGGAGCGGGAGGTGGATCTGGTGTATCTCTACTCCGACTACTATATTGACGCAAGAGAACCTACTTCTGCCCAAACTGACTTCTTCACCGTCACAAGGATGGACGCCTGGGGCGTGAGCACCTGGTTCATGTGTACCCCACAGGCCGCCGAGAAGCTGATCGCTATGGATTTCGAAAATCTGACCGTCAAGGCAACCACCATTGTGGGATAGATTAAAAAGGAGTAAGCCAATGATGGCTTTGGAACAACTGCCCCGCAAGGTGGAAAACCCGGAACTGAAGCGCGTTCTGCGGGGCTACTTCCACATTCGCAGCCAGAAAAAGAAAGTGGCAAAGAGCATCACCGTCTATCAGGATGCTGCCGAGCGATTCGGAGAGTAAGCTGGAATGGAGGGACTGGCATGATCGGGACAGATGAAAACCGGGCGGTGCTCCATGTGGAGGTCATCTTTTGGAGCGGCAAACGAAAGGCTCCCCCCAGCCTGGTCAGCGGAAAGTATAGCCCCCATTTTGTAGTCGTGGGAACCGCTGAGTATCTGGGTGTATGCTTCCTGGATGGAACCGAGTGTGTATTTGATGAACCGGCATTGGGGAATGCCCAGCCCCTCTACCCGGATACTGTGGACTACGGCCCGCTGGAACACAATGCGGAATTCTTGATTTATGAGGGGGCCAATTCCGTTGGCAAGGGCCGGGTGCTGGGCCGAACCGTTCCCTATCAAGTAAAGCAGCAGAGGAAGTAAGTCCTATGATCGAGGGTGGGTTTGAAGGATAAGGAGCAATGCCATGATCTCAATAGACTTTCTGAACAAGGTATATAAAATCCTGGACTCGCAGGAATACAACCTCTCTTTTTCTCCCGCCAAGTTCAAGAACTATATGCTGTACTGCAACGGCAACTTTATCGGCGGCCTGTTCGATGAGGAACTGTGCTTCGTCTATGCCGACAGTGTGAGCGAACTGCTGGGGCAGCCGGAACCCGTCTACCGCGGCTACTCCGGCACCGCCCAGCACAGGATGCTGGTGATCCCGGAGGAACATTGGGAGAAGGCGCTGAAACTGCTCTATGCCGAGAAATTTGACTGGAGCCGGTTGGTGTACGACATCACATACACCAGCATTGGCGCGGCTGTGGTGGAGGACTTCTATGATGAGAATGTGGTGTTCCTTCGGTTCTGCTTTGACAAGGAACTGCTGAAAAAGAACCCTTTGGACCAGCAAGGCCGTATCCTTCGGATGGTCTATCTCAATCAGGACCTGACAAAAGCGGGCAAATATCTGTTCCCCAGACTGCTGCAAAAGTTTCTTGTTTTTACAGATCGCAGCGGGAAAACCAGTCTGGAAACCATACTGAAACGGTGGTACACCGCGCTGGAGAAGATGTACCGCAGTCAGACAGCGGGATAAGGAGGGCAACGACATGACAGAAGAAAACAAAACCTACATCCGCCAGCTCAAGGTCGCTGATGTCCCGTGGCATCGGCTCACCACCGCCTATGGCCGGGGGACGGATTTTCCCGCTCACCTGATAGTCCTGGAACAGATGCGTGATTTGGCGTCAGTCAAAAAGTCCCTCTACGTGTTCACCACCAACCTGGAGCACCAGGGCACCCTGTGGCACGCCACCCCCTTCGGCACGGTGTTCCTGAACCGGATTCTGGAGAAGGCCCTCATGGAGAGCGGCCAGAACCCCGCGGCTCGCTTCCTTGCCGGGGAGCTGCTGGACTTCTTTGCCTGCATCCTCCAGTGCTTCCATGATGGAGATGAGATGGAGCACGCCGAGGCGCTGCCGCTGTTCTCCGATTTGTTGAAGGAAGAATACCTGTGGTCGGAGGAATACGACGAGGAAGAAGATGAGATGCGCTACGAGGAGGACGAGGTCTTCCCCGATGACCTGTTCTACAGCTTCTATTACTACTCCTGGCAGGCGGTGAAAGCCTACCAGGATGTATTGGTGCAAGTCCCGGCAGAGTTTGCCAAGCCTGCTGCCGAGGTGCTGGAACTGCTGTAAAGGAGGCTACACCGATGTTTGAAGAATTTTATGAGATGTATGAACCCGAGGAGCAGGAAGTGGTCGCTTTGATCAATCGCTGCATTGGGGGCGGATTTAACTGGAAAGGTAACTTTTGGGAAATGACCGTTGTGACGCTGGGCATAGTGTTCTGTGACACCGGCAAGGTCAGCACCAAAGAGGAGCGGCTGGATTGGCCGGTCACCGAGGAGGAGCGTAACGGCGAAAAGGGCTGGGGACGCTTTGGCAAGGAGCAGATCTGCCGCCTGAAGATCCGCCGGATGAAGGAAGAACGGGCGCAAAATCTGGTGGCGCGGCCCTGGTGCATCTCCGAAGTGGTCAGAGCTCATGAGGACTGCCCGGAGCTTCAGGCCATTCTGGACGAGTACCACAAGCCGGTGGTGATCCAGGACGAAGTGCTGGGTGAGCTGACGCTGGATAAGGACTATGATGCCTTTGAGGGTGAGATCCAGTGGTGCGGAAAGGATGTACGCCTTTCTCTGGAGGTCAATGCTGAGAGCAAGCCCTCATGGACTCGCGCCCGCAACGCCGCCAAGAGGCTGGTTACAGATCAGGAAACCTGGGACAAGGCCATGCGGGACTTTGCGGCCAAAAACCTGACTGGGCTTGCCAACAACTGGCTTTCCCAGGATGAGGAAAGCGCCCGTGACCCGGAAACAGCCCCCATCACGGAGGAGGAGTTTGCCCAGCGCATCCTGCTCACCGAGGTTTCCGTTTCTCCCGGCGGCCGTTTTACCGCCTATTATAACGATGACGATATGTTCTGGGGCCATGCGGTAGAGGTTAGCGGCTCTTTGAAGAAGGGCATTACCTATGCTAACCTTGCAGGATAAGGAGGATAGCTTGATGAAACTGAACAGTAAACGCATTGATTTTGAATACACGCCCAGCGAGGAAATCTTTACCTTTTCCGAGGACACGGGACTGCCCTTTCTCTTTGATGTAGATGAGGAACTGACCGACAATCCTTCTGCCATGGACGCGGTGGGCGAAATGCTGGATGAGGCGGAGACATTGGCGGAAAAGGCCAAGGCCGCCATCAAAGCGGCGCTGTCGGACCAAGGCGCCCCCTACCACGACCTCGTGACCTTTTTCATGCAGTTCCACCGGGACGATGTAGGCTCTGATATCGCGGCTGATCTTTTTCCGGGAACCGATCCGGCCAAGCTGTCCTTTATCGAGATGGTGGACTTTTTGCGGCTCAAGCGTTTTGGCAGCTTGGTGGATGGCGAAACCGGCCAGCAAGCCTTTATTCTGGACCTGTCTTTCAACCCGGAAATCACCGACGAGCTGATGGTGGTTTACTTTGACTTGAACAAGGAGATTTTCTGCATTACCCATGAGAGCTGATGAAAAAAAAGGGCGGAACACTTGCCCACGCTTTTGATCCAGCAGATCCGCCTGCAATGGTATAAAGACTGTCGGGGGGGAAACGACGCTGTGCAAAGGAACCAGTATCCCAGAGCAATGCGTCTGCCGAAGGCAGGGAAGCATTTTTTGCCACCGATGGCAGCGGCCAAAGCATGATTGTCCTGTTTGCGCCCGAAGGCTGCGTCATCAACGGTGTGGACTCCGAACTCTACGACTAGGAGAAAAACTCCCCTGAATCGAAGACCTGACCGACGGGATGCCGACCGCTTTGCAAAAGCTCATGACCAGCCATGAGGTCAAGAAGATGAAAAGCACCTTCTGCGTCTGGACGGAAGATGGCATCGCCTGGCGCTGCAATCCGATGGACGGTGAGGATGCGTCCAGGGACCTGCTCTCCAGAATCGACGGCGAGGCACAGACCTATGTGGAGTACGGGAAGTGGTTTCCCGCTGACCTGCCTTTGGAAGCTGTGCGCCGGCTTGCGGACGGGGCGCCGGTGACAAAGGAACTGGTCGCCGCGCTGAACCCCAGGCGCAGCGAGTGGGAGGAAATCAAGGCAGGACTGGATAAGATCGGCTATCCAAATGAACTTTGATCTGTAGTAGACAGGAGATGGTTCGAATGATCAAAGAACGCACCCTAATCTCCGGCGACCTCAAAAGCAAGGTCAAGCAGCTGATGGAGTACGCCGGGTGGTACGAAGGGCGAAAAGTTGACATCTCCATTGCGGAGCAGTATTACGCCGATCATGGCGTCCCGATGATGAAGACCGTCCAGCGGTTTTACCGCAAGTATTTCGGTCTGTGCTGTGAGTGGTACCTGGAGCAGAAAAAGATGAACTGGGCGGCTGACTTTGAATTTGCTTTGTTTCCTTACCTGGTTAACGGGATCAAAGACCATTTGGAGGACGCCTATTTTCGGGACATGTCCGGCTGTGAGCTGGCGGAGATCGAACAGGCCGCCGGTGAGCGGTGTCAGCCTATCGGTCATATCGGCTACTACTACCCGGCAGAGGTTTGGATCTCCGAGTACGGGAAACTGTATGCGAAATATGAGTATCAGGATGAGATTGAATGCTTTCCCGATGTGTTCGCCCTGATTGAGCACGATTTGCGGCAGTGTAAATTTAATTCCGCTGCCATGAAAACCGTGGAGGCGCTGGATGGGAAGCAATGAGAAATCAATCGCAAGCAAAACTGGAGGAAATAGCTATGGATTATTTGAAAATACTGCGTGAAAATCCTAATTTGGCAGAGGAATTTGATTCGCTTTTTGACTTCTTCCTGCTGGATGAGTTGTCCCCGAGGGATGAGGCGGACGGTCGAGCAACCTTCACACTGCCCGGCATGGCATTTGCCAGAGATGGCTCCGGCGGAGAATACCATTTGTTGGAGGATGGCTCCATCGGCTATTACAGCAGCGAAGGTGAGACAGGCCGTCTGGCTGAGAGCATGGACGATCTCTTTTCCCTGCTTGTGAGCTGTATCTGCTGGCATGACTGCTGTGATACAAAGCAGTATGTGGATTCCAAAACACTGGAGGAATATGGGCAGAGGCAGCGTAACTGTAACTTGGAAGATATGGATAGGGGCAGCTTGCGGCGGGTGTCTGATGTGCTCGGTATCCCTACCGGTGAGGCGCTGGCTCCTGTTCTGGAGAGGTTCCGCAAAGCAACACAGCGCCAGCCCCTGTATCAGTGTATTTTCCATGAGGACGACGGAAGCCTGACCAAATCATACGGTTTGATGTTTGAATGAGAAAGGAGCAATCACGATGAAAGCATTTGACCCGGATTATAAGCTGTTGGACGAGATGTATCAGGATGATTACTATCCTGCTTTTCTGGTAGACAGGGTAAAGGACGAGCTCCAGAAGGTCATCAACTTGCTGGAAAGCGGCGAAACCGACACCGAAGTGATACAGGAAACGCTGGATGAGGCAGTCTGCGGCATCAATGATCTTCAGGAGGAGTTTGACGAGAACGACAG